>JAABUX010000041.1_pt1 | contig 211122 bp, 204 predicted proteins | sample 5561851 | NCBI WGS metagenome assembly JAABUX01 (sample SAMN10711883, study PRJNA513361) | rock metagenome | isolation source: Antarctica rocks | place: Antarctica: Victoria Land, Richard Nunatak red sandstone | collected 2016-01-03
ACCCATGGTCATCGTTGCCGCCTGCATGCGTAAGCTACTGACCATCGCCTACGGCGTTCTCAAGTCTGGCCGAAGCTTCACAAACCTTGCTTCGGCCCTTGACAACGCAAACGGTATCTAAGCGGCGCTTAAGGCCTCGAGCAGGCGACGGACGCGCGGCTGCTGCGCGCGCAAGCGCAAGTCGAGCTTGGGCTGCAACGTGCGCACGAGCGCGCACAAGCGGCACATCGCCGACCAATGAATCGCGAGTAGCCCGTCGAGCGACACGATTGCCGCGCTGCGCCGCGCATCGATCTCCGTCAACGAAGCGCAGATCTTTTGCACCGCCGACTCGTCGAGAACGCCCGCGACGGTGATGGCAACCGTCCGTCGCGGTAACTCCGCACTCGTACCGCCGAAAATATGTTGCGTGATGTGCGCCATGGACCGAGACCTTTCGCAAAGCGTCGCGATGTACCACGATGCTCGCACGATTGGCTTGGAGGCACATGAGATGCGGCTGAGATTTTAGCGGGACGCCGCGGCGAGTCACGCGCTAACGGCGATCGCCGCCATAATACGGGTGCGCGTAATAGCCACGGTAGCCACGGTAGCCACGGTTGTTCGACGGCCGGTAGTAGCCGCGATGCCCTCCGTAGTAGGAACGCCGGTAATATCCGCCGCGGTACACGAAGGCCGCACCGAATGGAACTGCCGGACCAGAATAGTATGGGACCGTAGGACCGTAGTAGTACGGGACCGTCGGAGAACCAAACGCGTATGGCGAACCCGGAAAGTAATATGGCACCGGACGCGGATACGCCGGATACGCATAGGCGGGATATGGCGGAAGCGCATAGACCGGCGGCGGTGCGAAGCCCAGATAGCCGCTCGACGGATAGAATCCGGGTGCGGCTGCGCCGAAAAACCCGACGCGCAGCCACGTGTGCCCGCGAAACACGTACCGATTGAAGCGCTGGTACCCCGGCCGATACACGAACGTGTTCGCCGCGGCGGCTTGCGGCGCGGCGAAGGCGCCGAGCGACGCAATCATCGTCGCGGCCAGCGTTGCCACGGCGATCCGCGATCCTTGGCGATTTACCCGCGTCTGCATGGCATCGTCACGTGCAGAATGGTCCGCTACATGCCCTCAAGATTCCCTTCGCGCTTGCGATCCTCGATGAGCCCCGACGTGTCCGCATGCGAAAGCCCGGGATCGGGAATCATGCCGTCGTGGCGCGTTTGATCCGGCGTCGGAACGCCGGGACTTCCATCCGCTTGCGCGCGTTCGCCCTGCGCCCCGGTGGCGTCTCTCTGGTTTTCGACCGTCTTCTCGAACTCGTCTTTGAGGCCCATCGTCTCTCCCGGCGCGCAGCGACGTGCGCAATGGGAGACGTACCCGCAATAGAGGCCGTCTATAACCGTCCGCGCGCCTTGACATCGAGGTAGGCGTCGACCAAGGCGAGCGTGAGTTGCGGGGCCGGTACGTCGACGACGATGATGCCCTGCGAACGCAGGATTGCAACCGAGCGCGCGCGTTCGTCCGCGAGCGTCATCGCGACCGCGGTGCGATAGGCGGCGGCCGGGGCGCGCGGCGCCGTTTCGAGGGCGGCTGCGAGCGCCGCGTCGTTCATGAGGACGCAGACGGCGAGGTGACGCGGCACGAGCGTTTGCAGCCCGGCGAGCACCGCCGCCGACGTGACCGGATCGATGATATCGGTCAAGAGGATGACGAGACTGCGTTTGGGGTGACGCCGGCGCAGCTGCGCGAACGTCGTCTCATAGTCGGGCTCTTCGAAGCGTGGCTGCAGATCGTAGGCCACCCCTGCGAGCGCGCGCAGGTGCGCGGCGCCGCGGCGTGGTGCGATTTCCACGATCGGCCGGGCGCCGAATGCGAGTAGTCCCACGTTGTCGCTCGCCGCTTGGGCCACGCGCGCGACCGAAAGTGCGGCGGTCAGCGCATAGTCGAACTTGCGCTGCGGACCGATGCGTGGCGTCATCAAGCGTCCGCAGTCCAGCGCCACGATCACGTTTTGGCTGCGCTCGACCTCGTACTGCGCGACCATCATGCGGCCGCGGCGGGCGGTCGCCTTCCAATCGACGAGACGAAAGCCGTCGCCCGGCGCGTACTCGCGCAGGCTCTCGAACTCGCTCCCCGTGCCGCGCAGCCGCAGCCGGCGCAAGCCCGCGTCGATGAGCGTGCTGCGCTTCGCGAGGGTGCCGTAACCGTCGACGGCGGAAAGGTCGGGAAACACGCGCGCTTCGGCGCCCGCGTCGATGCGGAAGCGGCGGCGCAGCAGGCCGATCCGATTTTCCGCCCACGCATAGAGCGCTCCGAAATGCACGCGTCCGCGCTCGCACGGTTCGAACGCCAGCGTCGCAACCGTGGCGGCGTGCGCGGCGACGCGTACGACGACCGCCTCCGCCGCGAAGGCGATGTTCGCCACCGGCGTCTCGACGATTCCCAGCCGTACGGCGAGCGGCGCACGATTCTGGACGTCGTAGATCACGGCGCCGCTGCGGCGCAGCGCGAGCGGCGGCAGCGGCCGGCGTGTGATGCGCAGCGCCCGCGACGACGGCCCGGCGAGCGCATCGGCAACGAGCAGCGCGCAAAACACGACCGCCGCGACGACCACCACGCAGAGCAGAACGGGTGCGACGCTCGCCGCCGCGAGCACGAGCGCGAGGGCGAGCAGCACCCAAGCGCCGCGCGCCGAAAGCCAGAGCGCCGGAAAGATCGGCTGCACTACGCCGTCGTGGCGGTGCGTTCCACGTCGGTCGGCACGTCGACGCCGCCGAGGATGCGGTCCAGAACCCGTTCGGCGCTGACGCCTTCGATCTCGGCTTCGGGGCGGACGATGAGCCGGTGCGGCAGCACGAGCGGCGCGACGCCCTTGACGTCGTCGGGCGTTGCGAAGTCGCGGCCCTCGATCGCAGCCGCTGCCTGCGCCGCCCAGAGCAGCGCGAGCGCCGCGCGCGGGCTCGCGCCCAAAGTCAGTTCGCCCGCGATTCGCGTCCGAGCGACGATTTGGTAAACGTACGTTTGCAGCGACGGCGAAACGAAAATCGCGCGCGCGTCGCGCTGCGCGGCGAGCACATCTTCTGCTTCGGCGACGCGCGTGAGACCCGCGGTCGCCAGATCCCGCGCATCGAAGCCGGCCGCAGTGCGCGCGAGCAGCGCACGTTCCTCGCTCTCGCTCGGATACGTCGTCCGGGCCCGCACGAAGAAGCGATCGAGCTGCGCTTCGGGAAGCGGATACGTGCCTTCGAACTCGACGGGATTCTGCGTTGCGCAAACGATGAAGAGCGGCGGCAACGGTTCGCTCGCACCGTCGATCGTCACCTGACGCTCTTCCATTGCTTCCAGCAACGCCGACTGCGTTTTGGGCGGCGTGCGATTGATCTCGTCCGCGAGCAGGAGCGTCGTGAAGATCGGCCCGCGACGCAGCGAGAATTCGGCCGTCTGCGGATTGAAGACCGTCGTGCCGACGACGTCGGCCGGCATGAGGTCGGGCGTGAATTGAATGCGCCGGAACGGTACGCCCAGCAGCACCGCAAACGTGCGCACGAACAGCGTCTTGGCCGTGCCCGGAACGCCTTCGAGCAAAATGTGACCGTTGCCGAGCAGCGCGATCAGAAATGCGTGCGAGGCGCGTTCGTTGCCGACGATCACGCGATCGACGCCCGCTTGTAAGCGGCGCGCGAGCTCAAATGCGCGGGCGGCCATGTGCGGCGTATTCCTTTCGAAGTTGCTGCGCGAGCGCGACGCCGCGCACGAGGTCATGCTCGTCGGCAGCGCCGCCCTCGGCGATCTGCACGAGGGTCCGATAGGCGTCGCGCCGCTCCTCACCAGCGATGCGCGCGAGGATGTCGCCGGGCGGCGCATCGTCGCGCAGACCGAGCGTGCGCGCGATCGCGTGCGTCGTCGAATCCTTCGCATCGGCCAGGGCCCGGCGTGCCGCCTTGCCGCGCGCGAAGAGCGCCGCGAGCGCGTCGATGAAGTCCGAGGTGCTGCGGTCGGTGCGTACCTCGGGAACGAGCGGCGGTCCGAGGCGAGCCGCCGCACCAGCGAAGGCGAGCAGCAGCGCAGCAGCCGCGATGCCCAGTGCGATCGCGAATGACCGCGGGACGATCTGCCACCAGTGTTCGGGCACGCCGAAGCCGTGAACCGCCTCGTCGAAACTGACCCGGCCACCCCTAGCGCGCGGCAGCGCGAGCGCAGCGGCGAAGCGCGCGCGATCGGCCCCTGCGATCTTTGCATTGGTGAAAAGCGATTCGTCGATCACGGCGACGACGGTGCCCGCGCCGAAGGCGTACGCGAGGGCGAGCGGGCCGCGGCCGTCATCGAAGAGGACGCGTGCAGCGCCCTTGGGCATTTGCCAACGCAGCGTCCAATCCGATCCGACGCGCGCGACGCCGAGTCGCGCCAGCGACATTGCGACGACCGGCGCGCTCGCGCGCGCATCGGCCGCGCGCGAATGCGGCAGGTGCAACAGTCCGAGTTTGGCCGCGGCGTCATCGTGACCGATGTAGAGCAGCCGGCCACCCGCGCGAACCCAACTCTCGAGCGCAGCGACGTCGGCGCGCGTCGTCGTCTGCCGGCGCGGATCGAAGGCGAGCGGTTCCGCCCACACGAGCGTATCGATGCCGCCCTCCAAAAACGCCGGCCGCGCCGTGAAGCGCTCCGCGCGAACGCTCAGTCGCAGCAGCAGCTCGTACCACGCCCGGTAACCACCGCTGGCGGCATCGAAGGTCGAGTACGAATCCAGCGGCAGCGGCTGGGGCTTCGTGCGCTCGCCGATGACGGCGATCGTAACGAGGATCGCGAGCGCGACGGCGACGATCGCCGTCTCGAGCGGCGGCACGCGCCGCAGCGTCGCAATCACGTGCGCAGCGCCGGTTCGAAGGCGGCGAGCGCGCGCTCTGCGGCCGCGAAGTCGGTGGCGCTCGGGGACGCCGCGGCATACGCCGCACGAACGTAGCGTTCGCTGAGCTCGTCGAACGGCAGTGCCGCCTCGCACGCTGCGCGCCGCACGAGCCGGCGATATTCGCCCGGCGTGCGCGCCGCGTCGAAGGCGACGAGCGCCCGCACATCGAGCGTTGCGAGGGCGGCCGAAAACAGCGCGGCGATGGCCGGCGCATAGTCGCCGCGCGCCGCCGCGGCGGCGGCCGCCGCCCGCCACGCGCCGGGCGTGCGCCGGCCGGCAAGCGCAACCGACGCGCCGCCCAAACCGGGCGCCTCCGCCCGCCGGACGAACGCCAGCGCGAGGCGCACGAGCGCGAAGCCGAGCGCGCCGAGCGCGCACACGATGAGGACGACTCCGAGCGCCGTGCCGATGCCGCGCGAGGCCGCGAGCGCGTGCGCGAGCGGCGGAAAGATGCGCCGCAGCACGTGGTCGACGAACCAGTTCCAGGCGAACCCGAACAACGACGCCGGCGGCTTCGCCCGCGAGGTGACGCCGGCCGTGCTGAATGCGGGCTGCGCGAGCACGCCGCGCACGACGACGTTCGGATCGCCGTGCGGCCACGCGCGCATCAAACGGGCAGCGATCGCGCCACGGCGGCCTCCGCCGCCAGTTGCAGATCGTAACCTTCCTCGCGGACGCGCAGATCGAAGTAAAAGATTTCGACGAACGCCGTCGAGAACGCGACCGTGACGACGCGCAAGATGGTGCTGTACGTCGCCGCGACTGCCGCACTATGCGTCAGCGCCACGAGCGCCGCTTCGCCGGCGAAGCCCACGAGCGCGATGCCGAGGCCGATCGCGATATAGGCCGCGCCAAAGAGCAACGCACGGCGCAAACCGATGCGGCTGAAGATGCGCGACAGACCGCGTGCGAACGAGCGCACCACGCCTTCGCTTTCGATGACGCAGGTGAAGTACGACGTCTGCAACGCGAGCGCCGCGACGACGGCGAACGCGAACGCCGCGGCAAGGACCGCGACACCGACGCCGATGCCGAGCGCAATGCCCGCCGCATGTCCCAGGAACGCCGCGCCGAAGATGAGCACGAGCGCAGCGAGCGTGAACGCGACGTACAGCGCGACGCCGGCGGCGAGGTAGAGCAGGTTGACGCCGATGAGCGGCAGCCAGCGCACGAGTCCGACACGGTACGCGGAGCCGAACGTTACCGAACGGCCGACGTAGTACGCGCTCACCGCTTCGATCAACGCCCCCGTGGGCAACGGACCGACGAGAAATGCGAGCACGAACGTTGCGGCGGTCCAGCCGCTGGGCGTGGAGGCATGCGACATGCTGCGCGCGAGCGCGTTCGGATCGACCGGCTTGCCGCCTGCGGCCTGCATTTGGATCGCGCTCGTGATTTCCGAGAGCGTGTGGAATACGTCGCGGTACGCGAAAAACTGCACGAAGCCCAGTGGCACGGCGAAGACGAGGTAGATCAAGGCGAGCGGAACGAAGAAGCGCACCGTCAAGTTGACGGCGCGGTCGAGCACCTCGCCGAGACCCAGCGGTCGTAACGTCTGCATGCGGGACTCCTGGGTGGAGACGCCGGATGCTTCTGCGATGGGCGCGAGCACCCCGCTTGAGAATAGTGCCCGGCCGGCCCTTTACGACAGGCTTCTGCGCCCCTCGAGCGCTTTGGCAAGGGTCACTTCGTCCGCGTAGTCGAGGTCGCCGCCGATCGGCAAGCCGTACGCGAGCCGCGTCACGCGCACGCCGCTCGGCGAAATGAGACGCGCCAGGTAGAGCGCCGTCGCTTCGCCTTCCGCATTGGGGTTGGTGGCGATGACGAGTTCGGAGAAACCGTCGCTTGCGATGCGCGCGATGAGTTCTTTGATGCGCAACTGCGCGGGCCCGATGCCGTCGATCGGGGAGATGACGCCGCCCAGAACGTGATAGCGCCCGCGATATGCCGACGTCCGTTCGATCGCGTAGATGTCCTTCGCTTCGGCAACGGCGCACAGCAGCGCCGCATCGCGACGTGCATCGGTGCAAATCGCGCACGGGTCGTCTTCGGTGAGCGAGAAGCAGCGCGAGCAAAGCTTCACGCGGTCCTTCACGGCGAGGATCGCTTCGGCCAAGGCCTCCGCTTCCGCACGCGGCCGGTTGAGCAAATAGAAGACGAGCCGCGCCGCCGTCTTCGGTCCGACCGTCGGCAACTTGGAGAACTCGTTGATCAGACTTTGAACGGGCCCTGCGAGAACGTTCGTCGGCGGCCGGCCTTTACATCAAGCCGGGGATTTTTAGGCCGCCCGTCACGGAACTCATGCGCCGCGTCGAGGTTTCGGAGGCCTTGGTGAGCGCATCGTTGACGGCCACGACGATGAGGTCTTCGAGCGTCTCGGCCTCCTCGGGATCCATCGCTTCTTTCGAGAGCTTGACCGCCGTCACGCGGTTGTCGCAGGTCATCTCGACCGTCACGGCGCCGCCGCCCGCGGTGCCGGAGACGACCGTCGCCGCAAGGTCCTCCTGCGCCTTGGTCATCTCGGCTTGCATCTTCTTCATTTGCGCGAGCATCTGCGCCTGATTCATCGGGTCTCCGTTCCGCCGAGCTTCTTGCGTGCGTAGGCGAGCAGATCGATTTCGCCGTCGGAGGCGCTCGGGCTTGCGTCCGCGCTGACGCGTTCGGAGCGGGTGGTGCGCGCGAGCCGCGCGCCGCCGGCCGCGCGCGTCTTGAAGAGGACGCGCAGCGACGTGCCGACGACGTCGCCGAGGGCGGCTTCGATGAGCGCCGTCCGTTCGCGCATGATGCTCTCTTGCAACGCATCGACGACGCCGATCACCAGTGCATTGCCCTCGAGCGCATCGACCGTCGCTTGGGCGAGCATGCCCTTCATCGGTTTATAGCCTTCCTCGGCTCGCAAACGGATTTGGTCCCACTGCGAGCGGATCTGCTGCAGCGACGGCGCCGTGACCGTTGCGACTGCAGCGGAGGGACCGGGTCCCTCCGCCGTCGGAGCGGGTGGTGCGGACGCGGCGGGTGCCGAATCCGGGGGTGCCGCCCCGGCGGGGGCGGAGCGCGGTCGCGGCGCGGGCGGCGGCGTGCCGCCGGCACCGGCCTCGAGCAAAGCGACCCGCGTCGCGAGCGCTTCGAGCGTCGGATCTTCGGTCGCAATGACGAGCCGCAACACCGCGGTTTCGAGTTCCAAGCGCGGATTGCCCGAACTGCGGCCCGCCGCGAGGGCGTCGGCGAGGAGACGCAGGCCGCGCACGACGCGGGGTTGCGGCGTGCCGCCCGCGAGCGCGATCACGGCCTCCGCGTCGGCGGCGGAGAGGTCGCGCGCGAGCAGGTCCGCGTCGATGCGCGCGACCAGGAGATTGCGGTACTCGCCGATCGCGCCGCGGATAAGGCCGAGCATATCGGCACCGGCGTCGCTCGCCGCGTCGACGATTCGCAGCGCTGCCGCGGCTTCGCCGCCCAGGATCGCGTCGACGAGCCCGCGCGCGTACTGACGGCCGGTCGCGCCGAACGCGGCCTCGACGGTCGCAGCGTCGACCGGGCCGCCCGCGTACGACGCCACCTGTTCGAGCATCGTGAGCGCGTCACGCAGACCGCCGTCGGCCCGGTAGGCGATTGCGCCGAGCGCACCTTCGTCGATTGCGATCCCTTCGGCGGCGGCGATCGCGCGCATGCGCGCGATCATCGTGGCGATCGGGATGCGCCGGAAGGCGTAACGCTGACAACGTGAGAGGATCGTCGGCGGCAGCGCCTCGGGTGCCGTCGTCGCGAGAATGAAGACGGCGTGGGGCGGCGGTTCCTCGAGCGTCCGCAGAAAGGCGTTCGCGCCCTCGCGGGTCAGCATGTGCGCCTCGTCGATGATGAAGACTTTCATGCGCATCGACGCCGGGGCGAATTTCACCGACTCGCGCAGCGCGCGAATCTCTTCGATACCGCGATTGGAGGCGGCGTCGACCTCGATGACGTCGAGCGCCGTGCCCGCCAAGATGGCACGGCAATTCTCGCACGTGTTGTCGGGCTCGGGGGTGGGACCGAGCACGCAGTCGATGCAGCGCGCGAGGATTTTCGCCGCGGAGGTTTTGCCGCTGCCGCGCGGGCCGGAGAAGAGGTATGCGTGCGCGAGCTTTCCGGTCGAGAGCGCGGTCTGCAGGGTTCGCACGACGGCGTCTTGTCCGACCAGCTCCGCGAACGACTTCGGACGCCACGTACGATACAGGGACACCCGGCCAAGTTCGCGAGCCGCTTCGCGCGCCACCTGTTTCGCGAAACTGCGGCGCGGGTATCTCCGTTATACCGTATATCACCTATACCGTATATCACCGTCGCTTCTAAGAGCGCCGGTCTATCGTCATCCGCGGGAGATCCAAGTGGTTAGGGGAGCCGGGCTTGTAGAGCAGCTCGAGACGGCGTTACGCGATCTGTTCGGCTTCCGGGAATTTAATCCGGGCCAGCAAGACGCTGTAACGCGCGTCATGCAGCGTGAGGACACGCTTGCGATCTTAGCGACCGGTGCCGGGAAGAGCTTGTGTTATCAGCTTCCCGCGCTGCTGCTCGAGGGGACGACGATCGTCGTCAGCCCGCTGATCGCGCTCATGAAAGACCAGCTCGACATGCTGCGCGAACGCGGCTTCTCCAATAACCTCGCGCTCAACTCGACGCTCGGCGAAGATCAGGAGCTGGCGGCGCGCGCGAAGATCGCGACGGGCAATGTCAAGATCGTCTTCGTCACGCCCGAGAAGCTCGAGGACGACTCGTTCCTGGACATCCTCGCGAAGATCGAGATTCCGCTCTTCGTCGTCGACGAAGCGCACTGCATCAGCCAGTGGGGCCACGACTTCCGGCCGGCCTATCTTGCGCTCGGCCACACGATCAAGGCGCTGCGCAAGCCGACCGTGCTCGCGCTGACGGCGACCGCGACGCCGGCCGTGCGCGAGGACATTCTCGTGCAGCTCGGAATCCCCGACGCCGCGACGATCGTCAAGGGCTTCGATCGGCCCAATCTGCGCTATGAGGTGATCCGCGCCGAGAACGAGTCGGCCAAACTCAAGAGTCTGAAGTCGCTCTTCGAAAACGGCCTCGAGGGCACGGGCATCATCTACACCGCGACGATCAAGAACGCGCTCGACGTGCAGCGCTATCTGCACGATGCGCTCGATCTGCCCGCGGCCGTATACCATTCCAAGCTGCAGAAACACGACCGCGTCTCGGTTCACGAATTATTCATGGGTGAAGCGATTCGCGCCGTCGTCGCAACCAACGCCTTTGGCCTGGGCATCGACAAGGCGAACATCCGCTTCGTGGTCCATTACGATCTGCCGGGTTCGGTCGAGGCGTATACGCAGGAGGCCGGCCGGGCCGGCCGCGACGGCGCTCTCTCGCGCTGCATTTTGCTCTATCGGATGAGCGATACGCGCGTTCAAAATTACTTTCTCACCGGCAAGTATCCGGGCGTCGAGGACGTGCAAAAAGTCTTCGGAACGCTCGAATATTTCGGCGGTCAAGAGGATGGCGTATCGCTCGCGGATCTGCGCAAGATCTCGCAGTTGCCGCTCACGAAGCTCAAAGTCGTTCTCGCGCTGCTCAAGAAAGCGGGCTTCATCGAGATGCGCGCGCGAACGCGGTACGGGCTGACGAGCGATGCGCTCAAGAATCGCGAACTCGTGCTGAACCTGACCAATTACGATACCAAGAAATCCTACGATCAGAGCAAGCTCGCGATGATGCTGCAGTACGCCGAGACGCGCGGCTGCCGGCGCAAATTCATTCTCAATTATTTCGGCGAAGAGTTCCCGCACGAAAACTGCGGCCAGTGCGACAACTGCTTGCGCGCGAGCGCGATCGGCGTAGTGCAAGCGCGGTCGACCAGCGGTTACAAGATCGCGGACGTCGTGAGCCATCCGAAGTTCGGGCAAGGCACGGTCGAGCGCGCGGAGAAGGACTTGGTGACGGTCCTCTTTCCGAGCGTCGGTTACAAGACGCTCTTAGCGTCTGCCGTCATGCGCGAAGCCAAAATCGCCTGACCTTATTTTAAGTACGTAGCCTCGCCGGACGTCCACTGCGGCTCGCGATGAAGCGGGCGCAGTTCTGGTTTGGGCGCGACCGAGTTCAACAGAGGAGGATCCGATGCGCCGTTTCGGCGCGCCGCTCGTCGCACTCGGCATTCTCGCCGCTTGCGGTGCGTTCGGCAGGTGGGACGTTTTGGCACAGCCGCTCCCCGCGCCCCCACCGGGCGGCGCCTCGCCGGTCCCCGTTTCGAGCGGCACACTGCCGTCCCCACTGCCGAGCGCATTGCCGGGTGGTGCTGTGCCGCCGGCCGCCGCTTCGCCGCAGCCGAGTGCGCCCGTGCCGGTACCGGTCGCTGCGCCGACACAACCGCCGATCATCGTCGATCCGCCTGCGGCGGGCGTTACGCTCGGCGGCACGCAGATGCTGCGCATCGAGCAGGTTCTCGGGACCGTCACGGTAACGGTCGCAAACCCCACCATCGTCGATGCAACGGTCGATCAAGCGACGCGAACGCTAACCGTCGCCGGCAAAGCGGTCGGCTCGACGATCGTGACCGTCACCGACGCGCGGGGCCTAACGCGCGACGTTCCCGTGCGCGTCGCATATCCCGCGGGTGCGATCTCCGATACGGCCGAGGTGCGTCTCACGGGCGATCCCGCCTCGCAACTCTTCATCCGCGAACAGGCCGTCGCGGCGGCCGTCGCGCAGACGAGCGCGCGGCCGGGCGCGAGCGTGGTCGTCGGCGATACCGTCAACGTTGGCCAGCCGCTGCGCGTCGATGACATTATGCGCGTCGACGTCCCGATCATCGTGCAAGGGAACGGCTACATCACGGTTATGGGCACGACGCACGTGCGCGTCGAGAACGACGCGCAGCCGCGCATCGCGCCGCAGCAACTGCTCGTGAGCGATTTTCCCGAGACGCTACGCGCGAACGGCATTCTTTTCACCGCCGACCTCACTGCGAAATCCGCCGAACGGTTTCTCTACTATCACTACAATCCCGGTGGTCAACCGGACCGGCGCATCGTGCTCAAGGCGCAGAACACCTCCGGGCAACCCGCGCTCGTGCAGTTTATCGCCGGGATCGCAGGTCCCGATACGAACGAGATGGAGGTCGGCCATCTCGCAACGCAACGTTTCCTCGTGCGGCGCGCGCAGAACGAAGGAACGGTCGTGACGATTCCGGGCAATGCGACCGTCACGCTCGCACAGCAGCCGCTGCCTGCGCGCAGCGTCGCGAGCGCTCTCATGCAGCTGCACGAGATCGAAGGCGCGCCACTGCATCTCACGCTCGTCGCGCAGGACGCAAACGATCCGGTGGCGGGTCCGATCCCGACGTCCGCGTTGCTCGTGGGCGATAAGCCGCACGCCCGCGGCGTATACAAGATTCCCGAGTTCTTCTTCGATTATAGTTACGACACCGAAGGCCCCGATCTCGAGATCCCGATCGGTCAGATTCCGCTGGCCAACCTCGTGCAAGGTCAGGCGCTCGCGGGCGACTACGGCGTGCTGCAGTCGGTCACGGTGCGCATCGTCAATAATGACCGGCGCAACGCACGCCAGATCGCGCTTTATGCGAGCCCGCGCGGGGGCCAAGCGACGGGAACGTTCGTGATCGACCGCGTGCTCGTTCAAGCGCATCGCATGGCACCCTACGGTCATTACAAACTACGCCAATACACCATCCCGCCAGGGAGTTTCGTGCGCACCGAGGTCGTCACGATGCCCGAGGGCGGTTCGTCGTATCCACTGCGCCTCGTCGTCGCCCCCGACGACGGCAGCGCCGCGCCCGGCCAAGGCGAATCGCCGGTCTATTGAGGGAATGACCCCGCTTTCGGCATCGCCTCAGTGGCATCACAAACGTTTCCGCAGATATTCTTGGGACGCAAGCGATCAAGCATCCAACAGCATTACTCGCACAGAGTTATTCGGCCACCGCCGACTAGAAAACGCGCGTCTTTCCGTAAGTCTCGCATCATCGTCGTGCGTGGCGTTTTACGCCGGGAGGTCTTTTCAGTGAGGGTGGGTCAACCTGATCGAGGGCCTCCCATAACTCCTGCGACGTCATTTCCCGTTTCTCACGTTGCTGCATGACAGCATATGCGGCATCCGCGAAGCGAGATGCCATCGATTAGTCGACGAGACGCAGTGGCGCCAGTTCGACTTCATCTCCCCATTGATGCCACTTCCGCCGATAGTGACGAGCGAAGAGTTCAAGCCGCGGCCCTGGGCTGCAACGCTCGATCAAATCCCACATCTCGTCCGGCTTTTGAGAATGCCGCCGCTTGCGAGTGCCGATTAAGTTTACCTGCGTACGGCCGGGGTGCAGCGTTCGATTATTCGCTCCCCGGATACCGAACAATACGAGTTCCGTGACGTTCCGGAAATAGAAGCCAACGCCTCGACCATCGGGACCGTTATCTTTGCGAATCTTGTACCAGACGATATTAGATTTGTAACTGAAGCCCCACCGCTTCATCGTCTCAAGCCCTTCGGAAAGCATCGCGTTCGGACACCAGAGATACAAATGAGATTTCTCGGCCGCGATGGTTGCAACTGGAAGTTCATAAATATCATCAAGCGTCATCGTAATGTAGCGCGACAACCGTCGGTGTTCGGGAGCCATTTTGCCGGTGCGGTTCTCGAAGCGCCATGGCGGGTCGGCATAAATGGTTCGAAAACGCTCAGACCCGGCGAAGCGCAGAAGTGATTCGTTCGGAGACTCTTGAGTCTCGTCAATTAAAGCGGAGACCAAGCGATGACGCGACACCTGTTCCTCCTTATTACTCGTTAGCGGTCTTCATCACGCTATCGGGTATGCCAAGCAAGAGCAAAGGGCACGGATTCCCAACGCCTCGGCGCACGCGATCCGCGAGCTTGCTCCAATGCGTTGTCGCTTCGCCAAACTTGTCGGCTACAAACATTTCGGACCAAGCCTGAGCAAACGATCGCTGTCCGCTTCGTCCACCTTGCATCCGACGTTCGACTTCCGCTTGCTGGCGCCGAGTCGGAGCGAGATCGTAGGGAACGAGGTCACTGAAGGATTTTATTTCTCTAACTTCCGCGAAATCCCTAATTCGCGGTCGCAGATGTTCTTGTAAGCTTCGACCTCGCGTCAAAAGAACACCGACGGAGATTGCCGCTTCGGCATGGAGCCGCTTGAAGTTCTCCAGATCCCTATCAAAGAAAGGGTCTTTGTTGTTCCATTCGATCTCCATCGCGACAATGCCGTTCGAGAGACGCCGAACGTGGTCGATCTCGTGACTGATAGACTCTTTCTCAACTCCGTCAATGAGCTTCTTCATTTCAAAATTGTGTTTCACCCAATGCAGCGCAGCGAGCCTTCTTCGAAGGCCCTGCGTTAGAATATGTTCTCCTCCGCCGCTACGTACGAGCGACTCCAGCGAGATTACAAGATCTCCAAGGACGTTCGCCAGATCTTCTAGCGCTTCTGGGAAGTCGCCGTTGAGGATGGCGCCAGCATGTCCGTGGAATTCAACCTGGAAGCCGCGTTCAATAAGGCGCTTCAGTCGATCGAAATCGGACGTTGTTGACGGCATCAGCCCGAAGTCACGCCTAAAAATGAGGTTCGGCAGACCCTCTGTTTCCCGACTATGTTGGGCAGCTCATGTATGAGCGAGCTGTAGCGGAAACGTCCGCGTCGCCAGCGTTTAACGATGCGTAACTCCATGCCAGCCATCAACCAGCTTCGTCAACCGAACGTTGACCCCACAACCCACAGCGACGGTCGACTTGAATCTGAGCTAAACAAGCCACCTCAAGGTTCAGCGGCATTGTAGCGCTGATTGCCGCGGCGCCGGAGGTAATCCTAGCCCTGGGCAACGTTACTCCGTTGCAGCGGCGCTACGGTACGCAAGAAGCGCTACGCCTGCACCGGCGCCCCAGCCGAGACGTTCGCAAGCCGCTACTCGCATAGCACCCGCTACGAACTCGGCGTTCGTGCGGTTGAGGAGTCGAACCCGCAGCTCGTCGACCCAGCCCGCAACGTCGCCGGGCGGCACGAGCGGTGCAGAATCGCCGACGATTTCGGGCAGGGACGACGCGTTCGCTGCGACGAGCGGCACGCCCGCGCAGAGCGCCTGCGCGGCACTGTAGCCGAAGCCTTCATAGTGCGACGGTACGGCGGCGAGCGCCGCTCGCGCGTAGAGGCCGAGTAGTTCCGCACGCGAGACATATCCACGAAGTTCGACGCGCTGGGAAACGCCGCACTCGCGCGCGAGCGCCAATACGCGGTCGCGATACGGCGTGAACGGTCCGACGGAGATCAGCCGCACACTCGGCAACGCCGCAAGAGCGCGGACGAGAACTTCGAGGTTTTTGCGAACCTCGACGGTTCCAACGGCAAGGATGAACGGCGCTTCGTCCGGCGCACGTTCGATACGCATGATGTCCTCCGCCACGCCGGGATAGAGCACCTCGACCCGCGCCGGGTCGAGGGCCGGCGCGACCGCGAGTAATTCGTCGCGCGAAAAGTGTGAGTCGACGAAGATCGTGCGCGCCCGCGCGTAGCGATCCAGTGCGAAGCGGCCGAAGTAGGCGCGCGCATATGGCCGCGTATGCGCCTGCACGCGCAGCCACGCTACGTCGTGGACCGTCGCGACGAGCGGCACGTTCGTCACGAGTGGTAGCGTACCGGCGGCACAGTGCAGCACGTCGACGTGCGCGCGGGCGGCCGCCAGCGGCAACAGCACTTGATCCCACAGCACGCGTCGGTCGAAACGCCACGGATCCAACCGTGGTTCCGCAAGCGAGATCGGCGTGCAGCCCGCGTCGTGCAGTGCGGCCGCCAGGCCGCGCACGTACTCGCCGATTCCCGTCGCCGTGCCGAGCGTGAGCTGCGCGTCGAGTCCGACGCGCAGCCGGGACGCCACTGCGCTCAGTGCTGCAGCGCCTGCGCCAAGCGTTGCACGGCGGCGGAGTCCGGGTCGAGCGCGCGGGCACGCGCGAGGTTCTGGGCGGCGGCTGCGCGGTCGCCGCGGCGCAGCGCCAGGTCGCCGAGACCCGCGAGCGGCTCGGCGCTCGTGGGATCGGTGAGACGAGCGCGCGCGAATGCCGTGGCCGCCACGTCATAGGCGGCGGCATCGTAGAGACCGACGTTGAGGGCTTGGTTTGCGAATCCCAGAAGATAGCGTTCCGCCAGCGGCGCCAGTTCGACCGCGCGCGCGTACGCGCGGTAAGAGGCACGCTCGTGCGCGCGGCGGATCGCGGATCCCGGCGCATAGCGCCATGCCTCTCGCTCTTCGAGCAGGCCGAGTTCGAAGTCCGCTTCCGCGAGCGCCTGCTCTTGCGTGCGGTCGCGGGCGAGCCGGGCGACCATCGCGCGCTCCAGCGCGACCGCGTGGTCGAGGTCCCTGCGCGCCACGAGTGCGTCGACCTCGCGCTGCAAGCCCGAGAGGTCACCCGCAGCGAGTTCCGCTTCGGACGCGGCAGCGACGTCGCCGCGTGCCTGCGCGAGTTCCCCGCGCAGCGCCAGACGGTCGGGCGAGGGCGGCAACGCCTCCGCGTCGCGCTGCGCGCGCAGCGTGTCGCCCGCAGCGAGCGCTTTGCGCGCGAGCACGAGCCGCAGCGCCGGTGGCAGCGGAATCCCCGGGCCCAGCGCATCGACCCCGGAGGCGAGCCGGGCGGGCACGAGCGCGACCCAGGCCGGACCCGCAGCGCGCTCGCGCAGCGCCACCGTTGCGAGCGCTTGGTATGCGGCGCATGCGATGACGAGTACCGCTGCAACGCCCGCGACGAAGATGCGCATGCCCGGGGAATACGCGACCGGTCGACGCCGGCCCCAGTCGCGGCGGAAGCGAGGGTCACTCGCTCAAAAGCGGACGGTGAAGTTGAGGTCCTGCCGGTTCTCGCCGAGGTTCGTGTTCGGGATCACTTCGTCCGTGTACGTGTAGCGGCGAGCCAGGAACGTCAGCGACGAGTTGATGCGGGGAATCGCGTAGGTCAGCGAGCCCGTGTAGTAGTCTTTGCGTTCGGAGATGTTCTGGCCGGCCGTCGTGCCGTATGCTCCGCCGTACCGTTGCGTCGAATAAGAACCGCCGAGCGTGAGATCGTTCGTGAGCGGCAGCGCGGCGGACGCGGTGATGCCGATTTTGCGCACGTTGACGTAGTTGGGATAAAACGAGACGCCGCTGCCGGCACCGTACGTTCCGCCACGCGGAAAGGCCGCGTTCGCGGCGGCGACCGCGGCGGCATCGAAGGCCTGTGTCGCAGGATCGACCGGATAATATTGACGCGCCGTCCGATCGAGACGCCGCAGCGTCTCGTATGTCGCCGAAAGATTCGTCGCGGCGCGGCGCCGGAACACCGGCAGCCCGAAGCTCGTGCCGACCGTATACGCGTCGTCGAGCGCACGCCGATTGGAAGGATACTCGGGTCCGAAGAAATTCACGTTGTTTGCGTTCGGCGAAATTTCTTCGAGGTGCTGGTACGAAGCGCGCACCGCGAAGTTGAAATCGCCGACACGCACGGGCGTATCGAGCGAAACCGTCTCGCCCCGCGAGTTGGGTGCGAAAGCGGAGAAGTACTGTGGACCCGACGCGCGCAGCGTGTTCCACATCGGGTACACGAACGTCAAGTTCGGATTGCCTTGCGCACCCGGACTGCTCAAACCCAGTCGCGTGAACTGCGCGTCGAACTGTCGATTGATGCCGAGGTTATTTGCGAAGCCGAAGAAGTCGGGGAAATACCCGTTGCTATAGTTCGCGAAGACGCTGGGCGCGTTGCCGTAGTAACGAAACGGCGCGCCGTCGAAAAAGTTGACGCCGACGCTCTGATACTGTGCCGAGAGCACCGCTTGGCCGGCCTTGAGGCGCAAGCCGAAGAGCGCCGCCGTATCGCCTTGCGCGGCGAGCGTGCGCGTATCGGGCGTAAACGTGCTGTTCGCAAGTTCGCCGAAGATGACCGGCCGCGAGTCGCGCCCGAAGATGTCGAAGGGCAGCGGCGCTTCGAAATCGAGCCCGAGAACGGTGTCGCTGACGTCGCCATACCCCTGCACGGGCGCCGCAAGGCTTTGCGTGAGTGCAGTCGGACCCGAGCCCGACGTCTGGGTGTCGTCGAAGTCGAAGATGCGGTTGAACGTGAGTCCGATTTGGAGACCCGCCACGCCTTTGAACGTTTGATTCGCACGCGCGTGCACCATGTAGCGCTGCACGCTCGTATCGTTCGTGAGCCCCAAGCCCCGGTACGTAATCTGGACGGTCGAGCCCGACGGCAACGGCGTCGCGAACACGACGGCGTTGTACGCATCGTTATAGGTGAAGCCGGGCGCCCCGGCACCGGCGTTGCCGAACGTCGTACCATCGAGCGCAGAGATGTAGACCGAACCGTTCTGTGCCTTCTGCGTGAGAAAGACTTGCTGCAGCACGCCGTTGCCCGCTGAGAACGTGTCCGTACGCGGGTTGCCGGCCGCGCCGTTCTGCGCGAAACCCGCCTGGGGCGCAACCACCGGAAAAAAGTAATTGTTCGCATCGAACGGCGCGACATTCGGATCCGTAACGCCGGGCTGCGTATTGAAGAGCGTGTTGTCGACGCGCGTGAACGACGCTTCGACGTCGGTGAGGCCGAACGCGCCCTCGCCGACGGTTCCCTTGACGGCCACGCCTTTTTGATAGGGCTGGTATGGCAGCGCGTAAGGGTTCTGACCGTCGTAACCCTGCGGCGCCTTGAACGCGAGTCCCAGCCGCGACGACGACATGTTTTCGATGAGTCCGAACGTGAAGTCGAGATTGGAGAGGGCGCCCGCTTTGGCAATGTTGAGGTTCACGCTGGGCTCGACATTGAACTTCGTCTGCTGCGAGAACTCGCCGCCGTAGGCGAAGCTCAGAATGTGCACCGGCAGCGAGACGCGCAGGTTATCGTCGATCGCGTACGCGAGCGAGAAGCGGCTGTCTTGGCGAATTTGGATGCCCGAAGTCGCCTGCGTGATCGGGTTGTTCGTATCGTCCGTCGTCAGGAACGCAGTCAAGAACGGATCGACCGCCGCGACCGCCGATGTCCCGGAACCGCCGGCCGGAACCGTTACGCCGTAGTACGTCCTTTGGGCGACGCCCGTCGTATTCGTGATCGTGCGCGGGATGACGACGCGCTGCCGGAACGTGACGTTGGGAAGGAAGTCGCCGTGCAGCGAGAGCGACTGCGCGAACTTCGTACGCCGGTCGAGCGACCCGAGCGCTTCTTCGACTCGCGTGACCCGCACGCCCAGCGCATCGAGCTCGTCCTTGAGTGCGTCGACGAGCTTTTGAACTTTGTCGAGATCCTCGCGCGAGGGGCGCGCAGCATCGTTCTCCTGCAGCTTCGCGATCACGCGCGCGACGATGACCGCCATCTCGTACCGCGTCAGTGGCCGGTCGCCTTTGAACTTCCCGTCGGGATAGCCGTCGACGAGACCGTCGGCGGCCAGGCTCTGAATGTATTGGTACGCCCAGTGGTTAGCGGGGACGTCGGAGAAGGGCGTCGCCTCGGCGGCCTGCCGGCCCACAATCAGGAGCGCTGCACAGATTCCGGCGGCGGCGAGGCGAACGAGACGCTCCATCGATCCTCCCCCGAGCACGAAATGAGCGCCCTGCTACGAGCGTCCGCGACGGCCGTGCGACAGCGCGTGCGACGCTAACGAAGCACGCGTCCAATCGTAAACGCGCGTCGTATCGTCGTTAGGAAGGCAAAATAACGAGTCCTTCCGTTCTGATTTGCATGGACATCTCTTCCAGGCATTTCTTCCTGCTTCTACGCCGCCGGTTTCACATCGGTCTGATGACCGCTGCCAGCGCCTCCGGCTCCGCAGGCTGACGCGGGTAAACTCTCCGCGTATCGTGCCAGATTGCGCGCCGCGTTGCGATCGCGGTCGTGGGACGTGCCGCACGATGCGCACGTCCAGATACGCTGTGCGAGCGTGAGGTTATCGTTCTTAGCACCGCATTCCGAGCATAGCTTCGATGAGGCAAACCAGCGATCGGCCACGATCACCGTGGAACCGGCCATGGCGGTCTTGTATTCCAGCTGACGTCGGAACGCGAAGAAGGCGACATCGGCGATCGTGAAAGATGCCGATTCGCCAGCATCCCGGATACATTGAGGTTTTCGATCACGACGAACCGATAGCCAATGAGAGAGGTCGTGAGTTTGTGCAACACGTCGGCGCGAACGTCGGCGATGCGCCGGTGCAATAGTGCGAGCTTGGTTTTCGCCTTGGCACGACTGCGCGAGCCGCGCTGCTTACGGGAGAGAGAGAGCGAGAGGCGTTTGAGTTTCTTGAGATACGTCCGTAACGGCTTAGGTGCGGGAACTTTGGGCGTGTCGTCGCTGAGCGTGGCCTGCGTGGCGATCCCCAAGTCGACGCCGACGACCGAATCATCAGTGCGTATGGCGGGCTTGTACGTTACACGCGCTTGCCATTGGTTCGCACGGAGTCGGGATGGGTTTTGTCGGGGCCGTTATCGGCGCGAAAGCCGTCGTAACGACCTTTCTTCTTGTACTTCGGGACACGCACGCGCTTCCACGGCAATTTCTTGCGTCGGTACTTCCCGAGATCGTCGAAGAAGTTCGCATACGCGCGGCCAAGATTCTTAATCGCCTGCTGTGGCGCGTTCTTCGTGACCTCGTGCATCCAGGGGAATTGCTCGTGCTTGATCGCGTTGAGCAACTTGCGTAGAGCCACTTCGGAAGGCTTCCCGCCCGCAGCGTACTGCCGCTTCCATTCGGCCAGTGCCCAATTGTACGAAAAGCGAGCAACACCGCAGGCTCGTGAGAAATAAGCCTCTTGCTCGCCGGTCGGCACGAGGCGAATACGATGCGCGAGAATCATGGTCAGAGGGGATCTCGTGCCAATGCGCGCGCAATACTCATCGCGCGGTTGTGGGCGAACCGACGTCCATAGCGTCGCGCACAGAAACTCGGCAGCACCGCGATCCTGTTTTGCTCGAGATCATCGTTCATCTGGCTTGGGTCTATAACAGTGAGCCGACGCCCGGATGCCGCAAGCGATGCCTCAAAATGCTCTGATCCGAAACGAGCGAATCGTCGCGGTGCTCGACCACGATTGCACCCACTTTGGTATCGGAGAGGAGCCGCAACAGTTTGCGTCCCTTACGATTGAGGCCCGAGCCAACTCCGCAAACCGACTCGACAACGTGAAGATCGCGCTCCGCGGCGTACTGCCAGAGCCGCGTCACTTGCCGAGCAAGATCGCTGAGTTGATCGTGGTGACTCGCGCGAGGATGGAGCGCAACGGTTGCCGGCTTTTCATCTATCGGGAGTCAACCAGAATCGTTCCGCCAGGCATCTGCCGCCAAGGGTCGCCCATAGTATCGTCCTTCACAGCGCCATGCCGCTTTGTACGAGATGCGCTGACGCCGTGCCGACTCGACGAACTTCACGTTTAAGACTACTATACGAACATATGTTTGTCTATCTGCGACCCCAATCTGCGCAGCCGTTTCCCTCCTTCCGAAGTTTGTTCGCGACAGCATCACGGTATCGACGTGTGTTCGCGCTCCAGCAGCCGTTCCGCGATGAGCAGCGCCGCGAAGTCGTCGATCGGCACGGGCGGTAAGAGCATGCCCTGCGGCACGAGACGCCGCCAGCCGCGCGGCGGATGCGCGGCGAAGTAGCGGCGGCGCGCGAGCAGCGTCGTCTCGCGTTCGTCGACGATCTCGACCGGAAGTCCGAGCTCGCGCACGATCGCGGCTACCGGGCCCGTGTGCGTGCCGCCGCCCAGTGCCACCGCGCGCAGCGGAAAGCGGGCGGCGAGTCCCTGCACGGTCGACGCGAGCTCGCCGAGCGCGACGATGCCGAGTTCGACCGGCGGCGATTGCGGCGTGGCCAGGACGGCGAACCCGCATTTTCGCGTCCCGGGATCGATGCCCAAAATCATTTCGGCGTTCGGCTCAGCTCGAAGGCAACCGGGATGTCGCCCGTGTGCGGAAACACGTCGTTCGTCGCGCGCGCGACGATATAGAAGCGTCCCTTCCCGGCCAGGATCGCTTGCCGCGTCGCCTGCACTTGCGCGGTCGTGAGCGCCGAGAAGACGACGTTCGCGAAGAACGACGGCATGCCGCGCTCGATGGCGAGTTCGCGAATCGCCGTCGCCAGCTGGCCGTATGCGACGTTGGGTACGATCCCGGTTCCGCCGTCGACTTCGACGCTCGTGATCGGCTGACGGTTGGTAAAGATCGGCTGATCGGCGTAGGGCAGCAGCGTGAAGTGGAGCCGATCGTTCACGAAGAGATTCTCATCGGCGACGGCGACGAGCAGCACCGGGCCGCGCAACAGAAAGCCTTGCGTCGTCTGATCGTCGAGCACCGTTTGCAGCTTCGCTGCGATGTCCGGATCGCTCGCCTTGCCCGCGAACGGTTTGAGGCCTTCCGGATGAACGAAGCGTTTATCGAGCGATGAGACGACCGCGTCGAAGAACGTCTGAAGCAGCTTGAAGCGCTGCGCGGCCGGCTGCTGCGGCGTGATGACCAGAAATTGATTGTACACGACGTCGCCCCGCGCGATCACGATGTTGCTATTGCGCACGCGCTCGAGATCGTCGGCCTGGGCTTGCAACGTGTTGACGCGGTTGTTGATCTCCGAGAGGTGAAAGAACGCGGCGCGCGCGTAGGGCGACGTCGAGAGCGTCACGATCGTCGCAACGAGCGCGATCATCATGCCGGTGCCGACGGCGACGATCGTCGACGTATACTTCGGCCGCAGGCCGAACAGGGTCATCCGCTTGCGCCCGACCTGGTGTCCGACGCGGTCACCGATGTACGCGATCAGCCCCGCCACGAGCACGATGACGACGACCGCCGCGATGCCACCGAGCGTCCCCACTGCGGCTACCCGTCAGTGCCGTGCGGCGCGGCGCAGCAACACGTACCCGATCGCCGTGAAGATGGCATTGGGTAGCCACGCACCGACCGTCGAAACGAAGAGGCCGCCCGGCAAGCCGCTGGACACCGCGGACGCGGCGCTCGCGATGACGAAGTAGACGAAGACGATCGCGAGCGCGAGCCCGAAGCCGAGGCCGGTGCTGCCGCCGCCGCGCGCCGGACGCACGCCGAACGGCACGGCGATCAACGTGAACACCAGGGACGCGAACGGTCGCGCAAGTTTCTCCTCGTACGTGGACTGATACGCGCGCACTTCCTGCGGCGACAGTTGGCCGGACGCGATGATCTCCCGTATTTGCGAACGGCTCATCGTCTCCCGGTTATTGTCGGCCGCGCGTTGCTGGATCTCGCTCGGCTTTTCGCCGATATCGACCGTCGCTTCGGGATAATACGTCATCTGCGTGTCGCCCGCACTCGAGAAATTGTACGCACGCGCGTTTTCGAACTTCCACGTCGGCGGTTCGAACCGGCCGCGGTCGCTGAAGATGACCGCCTTGGGCCGGTGATCGACGCCGTACGTTACGATCGTGACGTAGAGCAGCGCTTGCGTCGCCGCGTCGAAGCCACGGAAGTACGTCACTTGTTCGCCGCCGCCGGGCAGCTGGGTCGTGACGGTATGGCTGCCGGTCCCGAACGCTCCGACGTGGCGGATCGTATCGTCGCGAATACTGGCCGCCCGGTCGTTGGCGAACGGCACGACGCCCTCTTGCAGCACGAGCGCCACGAGGGAGACGCAGAAACCCACGACGAGCATCGGCGCCGCGATGCGTACGAGGCCCACGCCACCGGCTTTGAGCGCCGTGATCTCGCTCTCACCCGAGAGCCGTTGTACGACGAGCAGGACGCCGAGCAGCATCGCCATCGGGACGACCGTGACGACGATTTGCGGCATCTGCCACAGAAAGTACGCGAGCGCTGCCAGGAACGGCGCATGCTCTTCGGAGATGAGCCGCCCGATCGCAAGAATCGTCGTCGCAGCAATGATCAGCGTGAATGCGGAGAGTCCGAAGCTAAAGGGCCCGACGAGTTCGGAAACCATGTAGCGGTCCAGAATCGTCGGGTGGACGAGTGCGCTCGCAAAGTCACGGACCCGTACGAATGCGCGCGGCGCCGGACGCACGTCTGCGCCCATTAGAGACGCAACTCTTTGCCGAAATAGACGTCGCGCGCGATCGGCGACGCGAGTACCTGCTGCGCGTTGCCTTCGGCGATGATGCGGCCGTCGTTGAGAATGTACGAACGGTCGACGATCGCGAGTGTTTCGCGCACCTGGTGATCGGTGATGAGCACGCCGAGTCCGCGTTCGCGCAGTTGCCGGATCATCATCTGGATATCGCCGACGGCGATCGGATCGATGCCGGTGAACGGTTCGTCGAGCAGCAGAAACGCGGGCTCGGTCGCGATCGCGCGCGCGATCTCGACGCGGCGGCGCTCGCCACCCGAGAGCGAGTCACCGCGCGCATCGATGAATTTGGTGAGCCCGAACTCGTCGAGCAGCGCGGGGAGGCGGCGGTCCTGTTCCTTGCGCGAGACGCCGTTCATCTCCCAGACGAGCCGAATGTTGTCGCCGACGGTGAGCTTGCGGAAGATCGAGTTCTCCTGCGCGAGATAGCCGATCCCCAGGCGCGAGCGGCGGTACATCGGCGACGACGTCAGATCGAAGATTTCGCCATCCCGGACGAGGGCGACGCGGCCGCCGTCGGGCTTCACGAGGCCGACGACCATGTAGAAGGTCGTCGTCTTCCCGGCGCCGTTCGCACCCAGTAAGCCGACAACTTCGCCCGTCCCGACGTACGCCGTGACGCCGCTGACGACCGTGCGCGGGCCGTAGCGCTTGACGAGCGATTCGAGCACGATGCGACGGTCGGACGGAGCGGTCGTCACCGCAATCCCTGGAAATCGATCTGACCGCTACGCAGATTCCACACGGCGTGTTCGCCTTGGAAGCGTTCGCCCGTCGGCATCGTCATGACGACGTTCCCGTCGCCGTCGATCGTCTCGGTGTCATCGTGATAGGTGAGCGTGTCGCTGGTCAGCGTTCTGCCGTCTCCCGTCCGCGCGTGCACGCCGCCGCTCATGCGCACCGTCTTGTCCTTCTCGACCGCCGTTCCCGCCGGTGCATCGGCGACGACCGGGACGCCGCTGCGCCCGAAGAACGTCACGTGCGGATTGACGAAATCGCTGCGCCCCGTATCGTTGCCGAGATACTGTCCGCTCTCGGAATCGGCCCGTAACACGTAAACTTTGTGATTGCCCTTTTGTTTCGTCACGTAGATGTAACGCGAGCCGACGCGTCCACCGCGAAGCCGGATCGGGACGGCCGTGGGGCCCGCAGCCGGCGTGGGCGACGCGCTCTGGGTGGAGGCTTGCGGCGCGGCGGAGGTTGCCGAGGACGGAGCTTGGGACGCACGTCCGCAGGCCGCGAGCGCGCCCAGTGCCGCCAGCGCCAGCGTTCGCCGAATCACGCGCGCTCCAGGCTGGGCAGACCTTTTTCGGCCGCCGCCAGCGCAAGCGCCATGTAGGGAATCCAGACGTAGGTCATGGCGACGATGCCGATCGTATCGAACACGCCCTGCACGAGAACGGCGACGAGCGCCGCGCAGACGCCGAGCACGAAACGCCGCTCCCGGGCGGTGCGCGCGGGCAGATTCCGGCGGATCGTCCGGCCGAAACGCAGCCAGCCGAGGCCCAAGGCCGCAAAGCCGACGAGGCCCGTGTCCGCGGCGAGCGAGAGGTACGCGTCGTGCGGGTGCAGCGCGCCGAACGTGCCCGGCGGATCTCCGCTCGGGGGGCGGATCGTGGGATAGACGCGCCAATACGCCATCGGACCGACGCCCGTGAGCGGAAAGAGCGTCGCGACCCGCAGGCCGGCTTGCCACGTCCGGAGCCGATCGAACTCCTCGGCGGGATCGTGCGCCGCTGCGGGCCGCAGCGCGAGGACGGCCGCAGCGATGACGAGCGCGACGGCGAGCAGCGCCGCGACGCGGCGCACGCCGAGCGCGAGGCTATAAAAAATGCCGCCGGCCACCGCGCCGAGCAGCCCGGCGACGGAGACCGTCGCCACGAGCGCGGCGCCAGCGGCGAGACAACTCGCGACGGCGAGCCGGCGCAGCGAGCCGCGCGCCGCAAGGGCGACGCCGAGCGCGACGAAGCCGAAGGCGATGGCGAAAGCCGCGAACTGATTCGCCGTCACGAAAACGCCGGCCGCGCGACCGTGGTTGAACGCCGACAGCAGCGCGGGGCGCCGCAGCACGGCCATCACCACGCCGGCCACGGTCGCCGCGACGCCGGCGGCGAGATACGCACCGAGCACGGTGCGTGCGACGCCGGGCTGCCCGAACGTACGCACGAGCGCGAGGTGGAAGAGCGCCGCGAGCGCCATCATGGCCGTAACGGCGAACCCGAAGGCCGGCGCGAGCCCGAGCGCGCTCGAAAGGGTCGCGGCGAGCAGCCACAACGCAAGAATCGCATGTGAGGGCGAACGGCCCAAGAGCGCCCGATCGCGCACGAGCACGAGCCCGCACGCGAGCCCCGCCGCGACGAGCAGGCCGACGAGGGCTGCGGCGGTGGCGCGGTTCGTAAAGACGTAGCCGACCGGCGGGGTCGGGGCGAGCGGCGCGAGCGACGTGTAGAATTGCACCACGACGAAGAACGTCGCAAGGGCGAGGGCCGTCACACGCGGGTTCACTGCGCGCACGCGAGAACGGCGGCCGCGATCGCGTGCGCGCCTCCGGCCGGTCCCATGCGCGCCCGTCCGGCGGCGCACATCGCGGCCAGCCGCCCCGCGTCGGCGAGCAACGCGTCGATTGCAGCGGCCGCTGCATACGGCGCCGGCGGTACGAGCAGCAGCGCATCACCCAGTAGCCGGCGCTGACGCATGCGGTACCAATCGTCGCGGCCGCCGCCCGCGGTCTGCAGCGCGATGACGGGCAGCCCGAAGGCTGCCGCCTGCTCGTTCGCCGTCCCGGCCTGACCCAGGACCGCGATGCTCGCACGGAAGAGGGCACCGGCTCCGCCGCGCCAGCCGACGAGCCGCGCGCCGCCGCGCACCGCTTCGAAGGGCACGTTCCCGAACGCGTCGCTGCCGTCTGCAATCCGCCACCCGTCGGCAGCCAGTTCGCGCGCGAAGCGCGCCGCAGCGAGCGTCGGCGCGACCGAAAAGAGCGCGCCGAGCGCGGGGCGCCGGTCCGCAAGTGCGTGCGCGACGCGAGCCAGACGAACGCCGTCGGCATAGGCGCGTTCGCGGCTGCCGGGCAGCACGCCGAGCCACGCGCCCACGCGCGCCGCCGGCTCGCCGCTGGAGAGGTCGACGATCGCGTTGCCCGGCGCCTCGGCGGCAACACCCTCTTCGCGCAGCGCCCGCGCCGTCAGCTCGTCGCGCACGAAGACGCGCAGCGCCCGGCGCAGCAGCGTTCGTTCGAACGGCCCGTAGGGCGCGACGTACGCGCTCTTCGCCGTGCCGACGAAGACCGTGCGCGCGCGGACGAGCAGTGCGAGTGCGAGCGCGTACGCATCGCCGACGGCGACGACCGCATCGTAGCGTCCGTGCGCCTCGCGCAAGAACGCGAGTTGCGCGCCGAAGAGCTCGAAGAACCCGGCGCGCAGGTCGCGCGCGAACGCCCGGACGTTGCCCATCGCGACGAGGCCGCCGCTCGGCAAACTCTGGCGCGGCCCCACGATCGCGAGGTCGCTGCCGGGCGCGGCCGTGCCGACGACCGAGAGCAAATCGGAGCCCAGCGGTTCGTCCGTCTGCGCGGCCATTTCGTTTGCGATCCGCTCGGCGATCGCGTTCTCGCCGTGGCCGTTCGCGATGAAGAGGATGCGCCGCACCTCGCGCCTACGCCGCGGTGGCGCGCAGCAGCGGGAGGAGCTCGAAGTTCGCGATGCGCGCGCGGCCGCTCGCCGTGTCCTCTTCGAGTTCGGTGCGCGAAACGTAAGCGCCGTACGGACCCGCGTGCACGATCGGTACGCCGTTTTCGATCGCGGGTGCGGCGAGCGTGTCGTGACTGTGACCACCCAGGATCAGGTCGAGTCGCGGAACGGCGCGAGCGAGTGCGCGGTCCATGCGCAGCCCCAGATGCGAGAGCACGATGAGCGTCGCATCGCGCGACGCCGCTTCGGCGACGCGCTGCGCGGTCACGATCGGATCGAGGAAGCGCCAACCGAGAATCCGCTCCCACGGGCTGCCCGTGGGATACTGCACGCCGAGCAACGCGAGAACGTGTAGCCGCCACGCGCCGTGCTCCAGCGTGAGTTCGCGAGCGAAGGGCAGCGGCCGTTGCCACGTATCGATCAGATTCGTGCATAGCAGCGGATGGTGCATCTTGCGCGCGCGGGCCGCGAGCAGCGCGAAGAGATAGTGGAACTCGCGATTCCCCACGGCCTGCGCGTCGTAACCGGCCGCCGCGAGGTCGGCCACGATCGGTTCGTCGCGGCGGTACACCGTTTGGCTGCCGCGCAGCGCGTCGCCACAATCGAAGAGCAGCCCCGGCGCCAGGGCGCGCAGCGCCCGCAGCCGGGGCGCGATGCCGCGCCGGTCATGCAGGTCGGCGGTGTGATAGATGCGCAGCGCGTTCATGCGGCGCGCCCCAGCGCAACTGCGAACGCCGCCGCGCGGCGCAAGGCATCCGGGTCGCCGAGCGCCGCGCGCACCGCGCGCATCGCGCGCAGTTGCGGCGCGGGATCGATCAGAAGCGCTTCGAGAACGTCCGCCAAGCGTTCGGGCGTGGCCGCGTCCTGCAAGACTTCGGGCACCACAACGCCGCCGAGCAGAATGTTGGGCAACGTGACGTATGGATGCTCGCGCAACCAGACGCGGCGCGCGATCTTGGCTTGCGCGCGCGAAATGATGTAGAGCGCAACGGTCGGCACTTCGCGCAGCGCTGCTTCGAGCACCGCCGTGCCCGAGGCAATCCACGCCGCGTCGGCTGCATCGAGTGCGGCCCGCGCGCCGCGCACGATGCGGACGTCGCTTGGGCCGGGCGTGCGCGCGCGCTCGTGCTCGAGCAGGCGGGCAATGAGCGTCGCCGCTTCGCCGTCGGCCGCACTGATGACGAACGACGCGTTCGGCCGCCGCATCGCAACGCGCGCGCAGGCTGCCAGCAGCGGCGGCAGATGCCGCTCGATCTCCGCGCGCCGGCTGCCGGGTAAGACGGCGACGATGCCGCCATCCGCGGGCGCCGCCGGCCGTAGCGGGCGCGGCGCGACGAGTGAGGCGAGCGGATGCCCGAAGTAAGCGCTCCCCAGGTCAAGTGAATGGTAGAAGTCGCGCTGGTGCGCGAACGCGGTGAGCGGTGTTGCATTGCGCGCCACGGCGCGGGCTTGCGCGGGCTTGTCGAGCCACGCGCCGGGCGGAAAATAATAGAGAATCGGCTGCCGGTAGCCCAGCGCGCGCAGCACCTTGGCCAGCCGCAAATTGTACGCGCCGAAGTCGACGAGCACGACGAGGTCCCAGGGGCGCGCGCGCAGCCAAAGAGCGTGCCACAAGCAATTTGCAAGCAGCGGCGGGATGCGCCGCAGCGCCTCGAGGGGCCCCATGCTCGCCCACCCCGTCGTGCGCGTCGTGAGCGTGAAGCCCGCTTCGAGCATGCGCTCACCGCCGATTCCGGCGAAGGCGGCACCCGGCACGAACTCGCGCATCGCTTGCGCGAGCGAAGCGGCCAGCATGTCGCCCGACGCTTCGCCGGTCGCAAAGAAAACGCGCATTTCCGCGCTTACTTGGTGATGCCGCGTTCGGAGGGCGCCTCGACGAACGCGAGCAGGTTGCGACCTTGCGGCGTTGTCGCGACGGCACGCATCGCTTCGGTCGCCTGCGAGATGTTATGCCCCGAGCGGTACAGGATCCGGTAGAGATGCTTGAGTTCCGAGACGATCTCCGGCGTAAACTCGGCGCGTCGCAAACCGACCGTATTGAGTCCATACGGCTGCGCCGGAATGCCTTCGACCAGAATGTACGGCGGTACGTCGCGAGTCAGCCTCGTGATACCGCCGACCATCGCGTGCTGGCCGATGCGAACGAATTGATGCACGCCCGTCTGACCGCCGATCGTCGCGTAGTCCTGCACGGCGACGTGTCCGGCGAGCTGCGCGGTCGACGACATAACCACGTGGTTGCCGATCTGACAGTTGTGGGCGATGTGCACGTACGCGAGCAGCAGCGCGTCGTCGCCGATTACGGTAACTTCTTCGGCACCCGTCGCACGATGGACGGACACGTATTCGCGCAGAATCGTCCGGCTGCCGATGCGCGTGTAGGAACGTTCGCCGCGGTACTTGCGATCTTGCGACGGCGCACCGATCGAGCAGAACGGATGGATTTCGGTCTCCTCACCGATCGTCGTGTAGCCGTTGACGATGACGTGCGAGAGTAGTCGCGTTCCCGCGCCGATCCTCACGTTTTCACCAACCACGCAGAAGGGGCCGATTTCGGCCCCTTCGCCGATAGCGGCTTTCGGGTGCACCACGGCGCTCGGATGGATCAACGCGTCACGCTGCGATCATTGATGCAAGATCGTCGCGTCGGCGCCGAAATCGGTCACGGTCGAGATCGAAAACATGAGCTCCGCCGAAGCGGCGAGTTTGCCGTCGACCTTCGCTTCGCCGTGGACCCAACCCATGTTCGAACGCGTCTTGATCAGTTCGGCCTCCATGTCGAGCCGGTCGCCGGGGACCACGGGGCGCCGGAATTTGGCCTTGTCGATCCCCGTCAGGAACGCCGTTCGCCGCCGGAAATCGTCCGGTCCTAAAATGATCGTTCCGCCCAGTTGGGCGAGCGCTTCGATGATGTAGACGCCCGGCATCAGCGGCAGACCGGGAAAATGGCCTTGAAAAAAATTCTCGTTCATCGAGAGGTTTTTAAAGCCGGTCGCCCGCTTCTGACGCTCGAAGAACGTGATGCGGTCCACGAGCAGCAGCGGATAGCGGTGCGGCAGCACCTCCATAAGCCGCATAATGTCCATCGACGTCACGGCCGCGCTTGCCGAACCGTTCTGCGCCTTCACGATCCGATTGCGGCCAAACGCGGCGCGTAGGCTGCACGCAGCGCCTTCGCGGCCAGGGCGTGCAGGCGATGGCCGCTCTTGATCGAGATGACCTCGCAGCGTGGCCGGGCCCCGAGCAACGCGAAATCGCCGACGAGATCCAGGACTTTATGGCGCACGACTTCGTTCGTCCAGCGCAGCGGCGTCAGTGGACCGTCGGGTGCGAAGACGAGCGCGTTATCGAGCGAGCCGCCGCGTGCGAGACCCGCACTGCGCAGCGCCTCGACTTCGTGCAGATAGCCGAACGTGCGGGCCGGCGAAATTTCGCGAATGAAATAATCGGCGTCGATCACGGCGTCGATGAACTGCGCGCCGACGGGCGGCGCGTAATCGACCGTGAAGCGGATGCGGAAACGATCGCTCGGCGCGACGATGAGCAACGCGTCGCCGTCGCGGAAGATCGTGGGCCGGTCGACGGCGAGCACGCGCGCCGGCGCATGCTGATCGACGAGCCCGACCTTTGCGATCGCCTCCGCGAAGGCAGCGGCGCTGCCGTCCATGACGGGAATTTCCGGACCCTCGACCTCGATGAGCGCGTTATCGACGCCCATGCCGAGCAGCGCCGACATCAAATGCTCGATCGTCGAGACCGTCTTCTCGCCGTGGCCAATGACCGTCGCGCGGCGCGTTTCCACCACGTACTCGGCAAGCGCCGGAAACGCGGCGTTTGCGCCCGCGAGTTTGAAGCGTAGCCCCGTCCCGGCGACTTGCGGCCGCAAGACCACGCGAACGTCGGCTCCGGTATGGAGGCCGACGCCGGCGAACCCGAGCACGTCGCGCAGCGTGCGCTGCGCCGTCATGACCGTCGTTCCAATGCGCTCACTCGCTCGTAGAGCTTGTCGAGATTGCGAACGCGAACCTGCTGGCGCAATTCGGTCCGGTGGTCTTGGGCCGGTGCGCCGCTGACAAACGCGCCGTCAGGGACGTCGCTCCACACCATCGTGTTGCCGGCGATCGTCACGCGCGAGCCGACCGTCACGTGCCCGCCGACCGCCGACTTCCCGCCGCAGACCGTGTAGTCGCCCACGACCGCGGAGCCCGCCAAACCGTTCATCGCGGCAAAGCCGCAGTGCCGGCCGATGCGGCAGTTGTGCCCGACCTGCACGAGGTTGTCGATCTTGGTTCCCTCGCCGACCGTCGTCGCGCCCGTCTGCGCCCGGTCGATGCACGTGTTCGCACCGATCTCGACGTCGTCACCGAGCACGACGTTGCCGATCTGCGGAATTTTCACGAAGCGGCCGTCCAAAAACACGTAGCCGAAGCCGTCGGCGCCGACGATCGCGCCCGCCTGCAACACGACGCGGTCGCCCGCGATGCAGCCATCGAGCAGCATCGCGCGCGGATGCAGCACGCAGCGCCGCCCGAGCCGCGCACCTGCGCCGACGATCGCACCCGCGAGCACGATGCTCTCCCCTCCGATGACGGCGTGCGCGCCGATGACCGCGAGCGCTCCCACGTGAACGTCCGGGCCGACCGAGGCGCTGGGGTCGACGACCGCGCTCGGGTGACGGTACGGCGCCGGCGGCGGCGGCGGCTCGCGATCCGCGAGCAGGGTCGCCAGGCCCGCGCGCGCCGAGGCGACGATGACGAGTGGCTTGCGCGCCGCGCCCACGGCATCCGCGAGTGCGGCTTCGGTGAGCACCGCTGCGGCGCGCGAGTCGAGCGCGCGACGCAGGTAGCGTTCGTCGGTCGCGAAGGTCAGCGCTTGCGCATCGACGTCGTCGATCGCCGCGATCCGCTCGATACGCACGCTCGCGTCGCCGCGAACCGTCCCCGCGAGCCGCGCCGCAATCTCCTGCAGGGTCAACTTTTCGCCGGCGCCTTTTCGGAAATCTTGAGAATCTTCTCGACGTCGGGCGTGATGTCGACGCCACCGTAGCCGACGTACTGGCGCGTGACCACGAGCTTGAAATGCCGGTCGTTCGCGACTTGCTCGGCCGCACTGCGCACATCGCCCGTCACTTCGTTTTGCATGTCGACGTAGCGCTGCCGCAGCCGGTCCAGTTGCTGCGCTTTGTCACGGGTTGAGGCCCCGGAGCGCTGGATCGCCGCCGTATCGGAGGCGAGCTGATTGCTATAGTTGATGAACTTGGGCCAATTGGCTTGAATGCGCGTGAGGTCGATCGTCGCAACCGGCGTCGGCTGCGAAGCGCACCCCGCGAACGCGGCGACGCCGACAGCGATGAAGAGAATGCGTTTCACTCGTGAAGGCTCTCGATATCTTTCTGAGCGTCGGTTGTGAGATCGACCCCGCCGGCGGGCGCGACGACGTTGCTGACGACGACGCCGATCCCGCGTTTTTGGGCGATGACTTTGACCTCGCGATTGATCTGCGCCACCATCTGATCGTACAGATCGCCGCGCTGGCGCTGCAACGCTTCGATCTGGCGGTTCGCGCTGTTCTGCGCGGCATCGTCGACGCCGGCGATCGTTTGAAAGCGCCGCGTCAGGTCGGCCCGGGTTCTCGCGAACTGTGCGATCGTGCGCGACGCATCTTTATTGAAATCTTGTTGGTACGCGTTGTGCAGCGCTTCGAGTTTCGCGCGCATGTTGGGCGAAACGTTTGCGGCGGCACCGCCGCCCGATCCCGCTGCGGGAAGCGCGAGCTGCCCGACGAGCTGCTGCCGCGTCTGCACGGCGCGCGCATCGATCTTCGCGACCGTCCGCTTCCCGATCGCGGCGACTTGCGCCCCGAGTTCGGCGGCGGTTCGCTCGTGCAAGGTGCGCTGCAGCGCTACGAGCGTCATTTGATCGCGGTTGCGCATCGCGCCCAGGGCGTCGGATTCTTTGCGATCGAGCGCGTCGATCTGCCGCTTGACGTCGGCGCGCGACGCGTCGTCGAGCGCGAGGTTGGAGAGCTTGGCGCGCAGCGACAGGCGCTCGGCCGAATCGTCGCTTGCGAGCTGCAGCGCGAAGTCGGATTCTTTGCGCGTGAGCGCGTCGGCGCGGGCGCGATACTCGCGTTCGGCGCGCTCGCCGAGCGTCTGCTGCAAGGTCAGCGCGGCCGCCCGGTCCTGATCGACGAGCTGCTGGCGATAGGCTGCGAAGTTGTGCTGGGCCGCCGCGGTGACGGTCCGCGCTTGCGCGCGGGCCTGCTGCACGACACCGTTCTCGATCGTGCCGCCGCCCGGAGCGTTCGCGCCCCCGGCAGCGCCCAGCGCCGCTGCAATCGCCGCCTGCTCGCGCTTGGCATACTCTTGCTGCTTGCGGCCCAGGATTTTTTTCGTGCGTTCGGCCGCGACGTCGAGCTCGTGCGCAAGCGCCTTCTCCTCCTTCCCGATATCCGCGCCCGAGCGCGCGACCTGCGGCCCGACGGAGCGCAGCTGCAACGCCGCGACGTCCTCGTCGAGGTGGGCGAGCTGCGGGTAGAGCGGATGCGCCTTCACGAGGGCCTCCATGCGCACGTAACCGACCGTGCCCGAGGGGGCGACGGGACTCGGCGTAGCGGAGGTCGTCGAAACCCCTTCGTGCGCGCATGCGACGAGCGACGCGCCGATAACGCCGAGCACCGCGGCGACGTGCACCAGGCGCCCGGTCAGCGCGTTATTTGAGTGCGCTTGTGACATCGGCCGTGATATCCGTGCCGCCGTAGATCAAATTGGATCGGTCGATGACGAGCAACAGGCCTTTCTTGCGTGCGACGTCGGCAATGACGTCGCGCGTGCGATCGACCAGCGGCTGGATCTCTTGCTTTTGCTTGTCGGCGAGCGCCGCCTGATAAGTCTTGAGAACGCCTTGCCGGTCGGCATCGCTCTTGGCGCCCTTGAGCTTGCCCTGCGCCGCTTGCTGCTGATCGGCCTGGTACTTTTGGAAGTCGTCGTTGGCCGATTTGAGTTTGGGGACTGCGTCGACCTGCGATTGATCGACAAAGCCGACCGACGACGGCGGCGGCGTGCTCACGGGCGGAATCGGATCGCCCGGTCCCGCGAGCAACTGCACGACGCTGCCCGTAACGTCTTGGCCGCCGTAGACGATGATGCGCTTATCGACGACGACCGAGAGATTCTTGCTCGATGCGGCCGACGCGATCGCGACCTGCGCGCGCGCGAAAAGCGGACCGAAGAGCTGGCGCTGATGCTGCGCGAGCTTGTTCTGAAACTCTTGCGCGATGCGCGCCTGCGTGGTTTGATCGCGCACGCGACGCATGCGCTGCGCGAACTGGCGGTCGAGCTGCGACTTATAGTTTTGCAGGTCGCGATTCGCGCTCGTGAAGGACGGGATGTTGGAAAGCGCTGCTTGATCGACGAAGCCGATGTCGGTGACGTCGGCCGCCAAACTCGCCGGTGCGAGTACCGTCGCAGCGAGGGTGAGCGCGGCGAATGCGCAGAGGAGTCGGGCGTGAGTCTTCATGGCAGTGTCTCGAATTGGACGTCCGTGGCGGCAGGTCGCGATTTTTAGAAGGATTGGCCGATACCGAAGCTCGTGTGGGCGCCCGTCTTGCCGCGAGCGAAGTCGAGCCGAATCGATTTGAAGCCGAGTTGCGGGATGTCGAAGCGCAGGCCGACGCCGGCGTCGGCGCGGTAGAGAAACTTATTATAGTCCACGACGACGTTGCCGAAGGTATCCGTGATCGGCTGCGCGCCACGAATGCGTTGGCCGCCGTAGTCGGTGAAGAGCGCGATGCCGAACTTGCGATCGGCGGCGATCGGGATCCGCAACTCCGCCTGCAGCAGCACCTCTTCGGTGCCGTAAAAGACCTGGCTGTAGCCACGCAACTGCTGGTCCGTGAGCACGAAGAGCTTCGAGGGCGGGATCGCGCCCGTGGCGTCGCCGGCGAGCGCGTGCAGCCCGAGCGTCGCGTTCTTGAGGATCGGAAAGAAGCGCGCGCCGTCGACCGTGGTGATCGTGTAGCCGAACTGCGACCCGATCGCCTTGCCCGAAAGCTCTTCGCTCAGATTGACGTTGACGCCCCGGCGCGGATTGACCACGTCGTCGCGCGTGTCGTTCGCGAGGCCGAGCGTGAAGGAGCGCAGATTGTACCCGGCGCCGTTGGAGGTATCGGCGATCGATGATGCGTTGATGCCGAGCGTCGTGCCGTTGGTCGGCCCGCTCAGGAAATTATTGGTCAGCGGCGTGTTGAAAATCTGTTGGGTGCCGGCCAAGAAAAAGCCGGTTGGCAAATCGACCGATGTCGAGATGCGCTGGATCTGAAAGCCGAGCGACGATGTGACCGTGTCGGTGAGCCGGCGCCCGAGCGTGAACTGCGCGCCGGTTGCGCGGTTGCCGTAATTCGCCGCGATGTTGCTGATCAGGTTTTGATTTGGCGTCAGCACGACGGGTTGACCGCCCGCCGACGACGTGCCGGTCGTTTGACCGGGAATCGAAACGACGTTGAAGCCGCTCGACGAGGCTTGGCCCGCCGACGCCTGATAGACCTGATAGTAGTTCGTTTGCGAACTCGTGAACAGCGACGCGGCCAGGCTGTAGAGTTGTGGCTGCCGGGTATTCCCGAGATAGGGTTCGGAGTACGTGAGCTCGGCATCGGAGACGCGCGAGCCGCGCTCGAGGCGGATCGAGGCGCCGTTGCCCGTACCGTTGATATTGTTCTCGGAATACGAGAGGGTGCCCGTGAGGCCCTGACCCGTCGGGCCGCCCGAATAACCGGCACCGATTTGGGCGGTACCCGTCCGCTGTTCCTTGACGTTCCAGTCCAAGGTCAAGGCGTACGGCTTCTTGGGATCGGGGCCCGGTTTTTGCTGGATGTCGACTTTCTCGAAGAAGCCGAGGTTGTTGAGGCGCTCGTAATCGCGCCGCACGAGCCCCTGCGTGACGATCATGCCGGGCCGCAAGCGCAGCTGGCGGCGGATGACGACGTCCTTGGTTTTCGTATTGCCCGTGATTTGGATCGCGCCGACCGTCGCGACGTGGATGTCGTACTTGACGTCCGCGGTGCCTTTCGTGAGGTCGACCGTCGTCGGATCGATGCCCGCTTCGAAGTCGCCGACGGTGAGATCGTACTTGTCATAGAGCTTCTTGAGCGCTTCGTAGTCTTTGTCGCGCGCGTCGTCGGAGTAGGGCTGACCCGCTTTGAGCGTGAGCGTCTTCAAGATCAGCGGGACCGGGAGCACCGGGTTCCCGGTGACGTTGATGTTGCGCACGGTCAGACCTTCGCGCACCGCCAGACTGAGCACGCCGTCCTTGGAGATGTTGAGGCCGGAAACGTGCGTGGGCACTTGGCCGCTGTAGCCGATCTTGTCGTAATACGAGTTGATTTTGAGCACGTCTTGGTGAAAGGTGTTGGTGTTGAGCACCTGCCCGACGGCCGTGTCCATGAGCGCGAGCAGCGTGTCGCTCGGGACGTGTTCGTTGCCGCTGAAGACGATCCGCGAGATAACGGGGTTCTCCACGACGCGAAAGGTGATCGCGATACCCGTGGGACGCTGGCGGATCAGGGGCGGCACCTGGTCGCCGAAATAGCCCAGATCGAAGATGCTTTGCAGATCTTGGCGCACGAGACGCTCGTCGAAGGGCTGCCCGACGCGCGTGCGGACGACCGAGAGGATCTTATCGGTCGGAACGTGCGCGTTGCCCGAGACGTCGACGCTGACGACGGTCGGTGCGTTCTGCGTGCCTTCGGGTGCGGCCGGCAACGGCGACGCGGGCGCCGGTACGGGCTGGGCTTGAGCGACGTCGGCCGGTACGTGGGCGCGCGCGAAGGCGGTATACGGAACGAGCATTACGACGAGCGCGACGAGCGCGACGACGCTTCGACGCACGCGGCGAAGACCAGAGAACATACGCAGCAGCAGTATCCTTCGACTCCTCGCAAACGGCCACGTCCGCGAAGAGCAAGAGTTCGCGTTCTTCGGAGAACGCATGGGCCGGCCAGCCCGTTCCTTTGTCCGTGCTCGCCGAACTAACATCCTACCGTCGCAAGCGTGCGCGCCGCGAAGACTCAGCTCTGCTGAGTCTGTTCAGAGGACTCAGCTTCGCTGAGTCTGTTCATGGGAAGAGGCGTTGCAGGCTGAATGAGAAGCCGACGTTGCCCGCAGTCGGTTGAGCGGCTTGCAGCCTCGCGCTCGTGCCGCCGAGCGTCGTCGTCGGCGTCAGCGAGTTGACGTTCGTGGCGCCCAGGGTCTGAAAGACGGTAATCTGGGCAGCCTCGGATTCGCTCGGTTTGACTTCGAAGCCGAAGCTCTGGCGATACGGATAGCCGAAGCTCGAGCCGAAGAGCGCGTTGACCTTCTTGCCTAAGAACTTGCGCGCGGCGAAGCCGACATTGCCCGTGTAATCGACGTTGACGTTGAGGTTCGAGAGGCCGACCGCCTGGGCGACCGTCGTCTCGATCGGCGCCAGGAGCGCGCGCGTGAACTGCGCGTTCGCGATGCCGAACGCTTCTTGGGCGACGCTGAGCTCGCCGCTCGTGTTCCGGTTCGCCGCAACGGCCGTCGGCAGGCCCGCCGTCGAGTTGCTCCCGTACAGCGTCGGGTTCTGCGCAGTCTCGCCGAAGAGGGTGGAGGCGCCGAGCGCGGGCGCGTTGAGCAGCAGGCCCAAAATCTGCTGCCGGTCGTAGGCCGGGTCCGACGAGAGGCCGATCGAGAGGTTCGTCACGGGCCCCGTCACCGCGAGCGTCACGTCCGCCGAGCCCGCGGCATTGCGAACCGTGTTGGGGTCGGGATTGATGACGTGCGTGACCGCATGCGCGTCCAGCGTCGGGACGACGCCGGACTGGGGGCTGAAGGCGACCGTGCCGTCACTGAGGCGGAAGATCGTGTTGAAGTACGTCAGCGTCCCGCCCGTCGAGGTGAAACCGCCCTCGAGCGACGGTGCCGCGCGCGTGCCTCCCACGTGCAACCCGCCGCGCGCGCCGATATCGACGTTCGCGCTGCGAACCCGCACGTTGCGGTCGGCGTCGACATCGAAATCGAACGCCAGCGGCAACGCGGGCAGCGGCGGCGGCCCGGTCGAGGTTCCCGTATCGAGTCCCGGCGCCGTGGCCGCATTGCCTGCGAGCAGCAACGCCGAGAACGGGATCGTCGCCTCGGAGAAGCTGAGGTCGCCGCCCAAGAGCGGCAGCGCGCCGGGCCGCTGCGCGAGCGTCAGGATGCCGTCGACCTGACCGCTCCCGTACGCGGGGAAATTGAGATGTAGCCGGTTCGCGGTCGCGCGGAAGGCGTAACTCGCGCTCGCTTGGGGCCGGACGAGATCGGCGAAGGTCGCGCTGCCGCTCGCATCGAGCGTTCCGCCGCCGGCACTCGCATGGAGTCGCTCGAGTGTCGCCGTCCTGCCGGCGAACCCGAGCTGCGCCGCCACCCCCTCGAGCGGGACCGTTTCACCGGGCGTGCGGAGCGCTCCGCCGGCCAGCATGACGCTGCCGTCGAGCCGGGGCGCGTCCGCCGTGCCGGCGACTGCGACCGCTCCGTCGAGCCGTCCGGCCAGGGTCGACCCGGCGGGCAGCAGCGGCGCGAAGCTCGTGAGGTCGATCCCGCGCAGCGCAGCCTCGAGCGCGACGGGGGCGGCGCCGGGGCCGAACCCGAAGGGCGAAATCTCGAGCGGCACGGAGCCTGCGAGATCCAGCCGACCAGCCGCAAACCCGACCTCGACGTCGCTGAGCACGACGTCCCGGCCGCGCAGGCTGAACTCGCCGAGCGCCCGCGGAATGGCCACGCCGCGCAGGCTCGCCGTCTCCACATCGAAGCCGCCGGTCACACGCGGGCTGCGGCGGGTTCCGTCGATCTTGACGTCGGCCTCCGCAACGCCCGCGACGGTCCCACGCGCGGCGAAGAGCCGGTTCGCAAGCGCGGTGAGGTTGCCGCTCTTCGCATGGACGCGCAGGTTGAGCGGGTCACGCTCGCCGATGCCGAGCGTTCCGGCTGCGGTGAGCGCGAGCGCCGGCAGTTCGAGCTCGGCGCGTTCGATCGTCGTCCGCCGCAACGTCGAGGACGCCTGGACGATGAGCCGATCGATCGGGAACGCACCGATCGAACCGTTCGCGAGGGTCGCGGTCGTCCGAAAATCCGGATTGCCCAGCCGCCCGGCGATCGTGGCGTCCGCGTCGATCCGGCCCGCGAGCGGCAGTTGGTAACCCAGCGCCGGCAGCCAGACGCCGAGGTCGAGCCCGCGCAGCCGCGCGCTCCCATCGAAGCGCGAGCGGGCGACGAGCGCGTCGATTGGGGCCTCCAGGTCGAGCTGTAAGGTTCCGGCGGTCGCGAGCGTGCCCGACGGTCCCCCGAACGCGACGCTGCCGCGCACGTCGGGTCCCTTCGAAGTCCACGTCGCGCGGGCGTCGCCCAAGTCGAAGCGGCGATAGCGGAGCCCCGCGATCGCGACGTCGGCGGCGGTGGTCGCCGTTTCGCCATGCTCGGAGAAGCGGGCAGCGATGCGGCCATGGCCGCCGAGCGTATCGCCCGCGTCGAAGAAGTCGTTGAAGTCGGCGAGGTCCGCCCGGGGCGCGAAGAGCCGCGCCGAGGCATCCGCCCCGTGCCAGCTGCCCGCAAAGGTCGTGCGCGTCGAGCCGACCGTGAGCGTGCCCTGGCGGGCAGCGAAGCCGCTCGAGTCCAGGGCCACGCGCGCGCCGAGCCCGCGGAAGGCAAGGCCGTTAAACGTTCCCTCGGGCAGGGCGATGATCCCCGCGAGGGCGGCCTCGCGTGGGGTACCGTGCACGTCGAGAGTGGCCTGGGCGGTCCCAGCAATGTCGCGGCGCTGCGGAAAAAGGGTTCGTGCGAAGGGGCCGAGCTCGGCGGCGCTCACGCCGACCGTGAGCGCGTAGGACGCTTGGGGGCTGCCCGCATCCAGGACCGTGCCGGCGATAGTGCCGACCGCGGGCCCCAGGTACGCCGCGCCATCGGCGATGCGCAGCACCCCGGGCGAGAGCGTCAGATCGCCGTTCGCCGCCGCCGGGAAGTCATCGAAAACCGCGCCACCCACGGCGACACCACCCGCGAAAACCGGCCGGCGGCCGGCGAGCGCGACGCGGCCGATCGCCGAAATTCGGCCCGGGTCGACCCGCGCCGCCACGAGACCCCTCGCACCGACGTCGCCGAGCGAAAGGCCGAGTCCGCGAGCTGTATCCAGCTCACCCGCAGCCGCGAGCGTGCCTCCCGCGAGCGCCGCCGTGGCGCCGTAGATGCGCAGCCGGCCGTTCTCGACGCCGAGGGTCCCGGCGGCGCCCCTCAGCGCGAGGCCGCGGAGGTGCGCCCCGTTCGTCGCTACGCCGCGGGTCTGAACGACGGTCCGTTTGGGATCGATGAGCAGCGCGACCGGGCCGTCGACCGCACCACTGGCACCGAGGTCGCCTGTGAAGGTCCGCAGCTCGGCGAACGAACCGCCGTAGTCGCCTGCAAGTGCCAAACGCTGGGGGCGGTACCGGCCCCGGCCCCGGAAATCCCCCCACGGTCCACGCGCCGCAACGTTCGAAAGCCCGAGGTTCTCGATCGCCCCCGCGACGGAGCCCGTGACGTCGGAGATCGTCACGCTGCCGATGCGCAGGTCACGCGCGTGCACGCGCCCCGCGATCCGAAAGGCCGAGGGCGGCCCGTCGCCCGCGACTTCGCCGTCGAGGCGGCCCGTGAAGAGGGGCGCCGTCAACCCGATGCCGGGCAGATGCGGCAGCGCCGCGAGCGCTGCGTAGGGGTAGTCGCGCGCGTCGAGCCAAAAGGCGCTCTCACTGGCGGAGCGCCGCAGATAAAATGTCCCGGCGAGCGACGCGCCGTCAGCCCGGACGAGGGCGATCGGCCCGAGCGCACCGTTGCCGGCGCGATCGACCCCAAAGACGCCGGTCGCCGAGGTTCCGCCGCCGCTGCCCGCGAGCGCTCCATGCGCGTCGAACCGGGAGCCCGTGCCCGTCAGCAGAGCTACGGCGTTCAGGCTCGCCCGCGGAGCGGCCTCGGCAAGATAAGGCACGCGCGCCGCGGGACCCGTCGCACCGACGACGAGCTGCGTCTGCGCGGTGCTTGCGAGCCGCACGCTCCCATTCGCCGCGACCGCGAGACCGCCGTAGTTCCCATTCGCGCCGACGACGTCGATTGCGCCATCGTAGTAGATGGCGCGGCCGGCGAAGCCGTCGATCGGAAACTTGGCGTAGCGCAGGTCCGGCACTTCGACGCGCGTTGCGACGAGCGGCCGGGCGGCGGGACCCTCGAGCAAGGTCGCGATGCGCGCCCGGCCGCGCAGCGGCAGCGCGCGCGAGAACGGAAAGAGCCTGCGGCCCCGCGCGAGTTCGGTCCCGGTCGTCAGACCCAGCCGGAACGCGGGCACGCGCCAGCCGTACAGAGCGCCCGCCAGCCGCACGTCCTGGAGCGGTCCTAGGCTTGCCTGCAGGCGCGGCGCCGCGAGGCCATCGTCGAAGACGTCGATGCGCCCACGCAGACCCGTCGCGTGGGGTGCGAGCCCGGGCACGCGCATCTCGCCGCCCGCCAGCGTCGCCGAGCCCGCGATATGGTACGGCAGTGAACCGTCCGGTGCTGCGAAAGCGTAGGCGCGGACGTCGACGTCGCGCGCGGTCGCGTGCAGCACGCGCGCGGCCGGCGTGTTGATGAAGTAGTCGGCGATCGCCGCGACGTCGAGCGCCCGCGCCGCGAAACGGTGCGCGGCATAGCCGCGCCGCGCATCGACGTTCCCCGCAAGCGAAAAAGCTTGTGCCGGGTCGCCGCGCAAATCGCCGCGTGCCCGATAGCGCGACGTGGAGCCCTCATCAATCGTGGCGCGTACGTCGAGATCGCGCACGTCGAAGCGTCTGGCTTCAGGCAGCGTCCGGGCGGGATCGAGCAGTGTGATGGTACCGTCGCGCACGGTCAGCGTGAACGCGAGCGGCGCACCCGCGGGTCCGGCCGGTGCGCCGGGACCGCCGCTGCCGGTCCGCAAGGCGAAGGAGCCGTCGCCGCGGCGGGCGAGGACGAGCGCCGGTGCGTCCATCTCGAGCGAACGCAAGCCGAAGCGGCGCACTCCGCCGCGCGCGAGTTCGCGTAGGTCGTAGCGGACCACGATGCGGCGTGCGGTCAAAAGCGGCACGCCCGCATACCAGACGCGCGCTCCTTCCAGTTGCGTCCGATCGGAGCCGATTGCCACGCCGTCGAAGGCAACGCGATACCCCGTCGTCACGTCGACCGCTGCGGCCAGCAGCGCGCGCCCGAGCGGCGCCCGCAGTGCGAAGGCGATCAGCACCGCAGCGACGACCGCGGCGGTGACGATGGCGCGCCCTACGCGACGACCTGGCACGGTGCTCTCCTCGAACGCTTAACGCGTCTTCAGAGGTCCAAGTTCTTGACGCTGCGTGCGTATTCTTGAATGAAGGCCTTGCGCGGCTCGACTTTGTCACCCATCAGCGTCGTAAACATCTCGTCGGCTGCGACTGCGTCTTCGAGCGCGACTTGCTTGAGTCGGCGGCTCTCGATGTCCATCGTCGTCTCGGCGAGTTGCTCGGCATCCATCTCGCCGAGCCCCTTGTACTGCTGAATCGCGAAGTCTTTGGGATCGCTATCGCCGATGATCGCTTTGAGCTCCTCATCGGTAAAAGCGTAACGCTGCTTCTTGCCGCGCCGGACGCCGTAGAGCGGCGGCATCGCGATGTAGACGAAGCCCTTCTCGATCAGGGCGCGCATCTGCTGGTAAAAGAACGTCAAGAGCAACGTGCGGATGTGCGAGCCGTCGACGTCGGCGTCGGTCATGATGATGATCTTATGGTACCGAAGTTTTTCGACGTCGAAGTCGGCGGCGATGCCGGTCCCCAGCGCCGTGATCATCGCACGGATCTCTTCGTTTGCGAAGACCTTATCCTCGCGCGCTTTCCACACATTGAGGATCTTGCCGCGTAGCGGCAGGATCGCTTGGGTGCGGAAGTCGCGGCCCATCTTGGCCGTGCCGCCGGCGGAATCGCCTTCGACGAGGAAGATCTCCGAGGCGCTCGGATTCTTGTCGCTGCAGTCGACGAGCTTACCCGGCAAGCCCATGCCGTCGAGGGCGCTCTTGCGCCGCGAGAGGTCGCGCGCTTTCTTTGCAGCCTCGCGGGCGCGCTGCGCCTGCATGCACTTGTCGACGATGGCGCGGAAATACTTCGGATTCTCTTCGAAGAAAAACTCGAGCCGCTCGCCGACCAGACCGTAGACGATGCTGCGCACCTTCGCATTGCCGAGCTTGGTCTTGGTCTGCCCTTCGAACTGCGGCTCTTCGAGCTTGACCGATACGACGGCGGTGAGGCCTTCGAGCACGTCGTCGGTGGTCAGATTCGCATCGGACTCCTTGAGCACGCTGCGCTTGCGCGCATAGGTGTTCACGGCATTGGCAACCGCGGTCCGGAAGCCGATGAGGTGCATGCCGCCCTCGGTCGTGTTGATGTTGTTCGCGTACGAGAAAATGGTCTCGGTATACGTGTCCGCCCACTGCAGCGCACACTCGACGACGACTTTTTCACGTTCGCCATTGGTCGAGATGATCGGGTGCAGCGGATCTTTTTTGTCATTGAGGTGTTCGACGAACGAGATGATGCCGCCGTCGTAGACGAACGACTTCTCGCGAACTTCCTCCGGCCGCTCGTCGCGCAGCGTGATCGCAAGCCCGCGGTTGAGAAAGGCGAGTTCGCGCAACCGCTTCTGCAGAATGTCCCAGTGGAAATCCGCCGTATCGAAGACTTCCCGATCGGGGATGAACCATTGGTACGTTCCCGTACCTTCGACGTTGCGGTCGACGATCTTGAGCTTCTGCGTCGTGATGCCGCGTTCGAAGCGGATCTCGTAGAGCTTCCCGCCGCGCTTGACGCGCGTGATCATGCACTCCGAGAGCGCGTTGACGACGGAGATGCCCACGCCGTGCAAGCCGCCCGAGACTTTGTAGCCGCCTTTGCCGAACTTGCCCCCCGCGTGCAAGATCGTCATGACCACCTCGATGGCCGGCAGATTTTCATCGACGTGCAAGTCGATCGGGATGCCGCGGCCGTCGTCCTCGACCGAGCACGAGCCGTCTTTGCCGAGCACGACGTTGATCCGGGTCGCATAGCCCGCGAGCGCCTCGTCGACGGCGTTGTCGACGGCTTCGTAGACGAGTTGGTGCAAACCGCGCTCGGAGGTGTTCCCGATATACATGCCGGGACGCTTGCGAACAGCCTCGAGGCCTTTTAAGACTTCGATCTGTTCGCCGGTATAGTCGTTCATCGACTTGTTGTATTCGACGAATCCGCTTCCGTGCCCCACACTAGCGCCTCGAGCTCGGCTCCGAGCACGTTGCGCACGATCGCGGGACCGATGCGGTCTGGCGGCAAGCGCGCTTGCAGCAGCACGTACGCGCTTGCGATCTGGCGTTCGAAGCCCGAAGCCGAGACGCGCTTTGCCCGCCGGGCGCGCTCGAGCATCAGCCACCAGCGTTGCAAGAGGTGGCGTCGCGCCCGTTCGAACTCGCCCGGCAGTAGCCCGGGAACCTGCTCGCGCGTCTCGGTGTATGCGAGCCAGGGCGTCATGTAGAGCGTGCGCTGGGCCGCAACGAATCGCTCCGTCTCGCCTTTGCTGCGACACGGGAAGCAGTCGGCCACGCCGGTACCCGGTGCCAGCGGCGCGCCGCAGCTACGGCACGCAACCGCCGACGCGCGCAAGCGGCCGACGCGCCGGCGCAGCCGCTCGAAGGCCTCCCACAGGTCGGCGGCGGGTCCGGGCTGCGGACCCGAAGCCCGCTCCAGAGGTTCGCGCGCCGGCGGCAAAGCGGTGCGGGACGTGCCCGTGCCGGAGCGCATGGCCCCCGACCGGAAGGTCAACCGCACGATGCCGGCCCCTTGCGGCAGGGCGTTGACGCCCGCCAGGATGGCGAGCGAGAGGAACTGCAGCTGCTGACTCCAGGCGCTCGAACGCGTGGCGATCGCGAGCGCGTCGCCCGAGATCGTCAGGGGCCGCGAGTGCGCGGCGACCTGCTCGCCGACGATCGCGGGCCAGGCGGCCGCGAGCGCCGCAGCGGGATCGACCGGGAGCGCCGCACCGGGCCGCCACGTCTGGACCGCGGCCCGCAGCGGACGCAAGCTCACGATGCGAGCCGTTCCAAGGTCGCTGCACGGATACGGAACGCCGCGGCGACGGGTACGTCGACCGCGTGCGTCGTCGTGACGAACGCCTGCCCGAACGAACCGACGCCCTGCAGAAACGCGTCCTGCCGCTGCGGATCGAGCTCGGAGAGCACGTCGTCCAGCAGCAGCAGCGGCGCTTCGCCGGCCCGTGCTTCGGAGACGGCGTACTCGGCGACCTTGAGCGCGAGGACGGCCGTGCGCTGTTGACCCTGCGAGCCGTACACCGCCAGGGCGGCGCCGTCCAGTGCAAAGGCGAGGTCGTCGCGATGCGGGCCGACGAGGGACGTGCGCCGCGCCACTTCGAGCGCGCGTCGACTCTGCAGGCGCGCGAGAAAGGCCGCTGCGACGCCGTCTTCGGTCGGGACGTCGCACGGCACATCCGAAACGTAGCGCAGGTCCAGTTCACCGTCGCGATCGCCGACCCAGGTCCGGTGGACGGCCTTCGCCCGCTCGGCGAGCGCCGCGACGAACGCCCGGCGCGCGAGGATGAGCCGCGTTCCGGTCAAGATGAGCTGCTCGTCATAGGTGGCGAGCAGTCCTTCGTCGGGCGCGACCGCGCCGCGCAAGAGCGCATTCTTCTGCAACAGAAACTTCTGATACGCCGCGAGCGCGCCGTAGTAGGCCGGACTCTCCTGCGCGAGGGCCGCGTTGAGCAGCGAGCGGCGGGCACTCGGCGCACCGGTGACGAGCGCCAAGTGTGCCGGCACAAACGTCACGACGCGGATGCGCCCGAGGTACGATGCATACCGCACGCTGCGGCCGTTGACCGCGTAAACTTTGCGCAGACCGCCGCTCCCCACGCTGAGCGTACAGGCCAACCGGATCGAGCCCGCGGCGACCGTCGCCTCCCCCGCGAGCGTCGCAAGCGGGAGCCCCCGGCGCACGATCTCGCTCTCGCGCGACGTCCGGAACGACTTTCCCGTGCCCAGGAGCGCGATTGCTTCGAGCAGGTTGCTCTTGCCCTGGGCGTTGGGCCCAACGAAGACGTTGAGCCCCGGCGCCGGCGCGAAATCCAGCGTGCTGTAGTTTCGCACGTTCGCGAGTTCCAGGTGCGTCAAGATCATTGCCCCACGCCGCTTTGCGGCGTAGCGACCCGTTTCGGTTTAAAAGGCGCTCCGGCGCTACGCGCCTCCACGCCCCCCACACGCCAAGCGCGTGGCGCCCCCCGACCCCGCAACCAGGCCGGCGGTCTATTGCCGCAGCGGCATGAGCACGTACATCTGCGAGACGCCGTCGGCTTCGTCGGCGGGACGGATCGCGGCCGGCGAAAGCGGTCCCAAGAATTCCATGCGAATCTGCGGCGCGTCGATGTGATTCAGAATCTCGACGAGATAGCGCGCATTGAAGGCGATCGTGAGGGCGTCGCCCGTCTGTTCGATCACGAGCTCTTCGTAGGCGTTCCCCGTCGTGTCCGAGTTGGCGGTGATGATCAGTTGTTGGTTCGCGACGTTGACCTTGACCATGCTCGCGCGGTCGCCCGCGACGAGCTCCGCACGCCGCAAGCCCGCGATGAGTGCGCTCGTGTTGATCCGTAGCGACCGGTCGAACTGCGTGGGAATGACCTGCCCGTAGTTGGGATACTGCCCGTCGACGAGCCGCACGACGATCGATGCGTTCTGCGCCGCGAAGGCGAGCTGATTCCCCGAGGGCCCGAGCGCGCTGACGTCGACCGTCTCGGTCCCTCCGAGATTGCGGGCCGCTTCGGCCAGGGCGCGCGACGGAACAATATATTTGGCGGTGCCTTCACCGTCGAGCCCACGTGCGAGCGTCGTCTGCCACTTGGCCAGGCGGTAGCCGTCGGTCGCGACCATCGTCAACTGGTCGCCCGCGATCTCCAGGAGCGTCCCCATCAGCACCGCGCCGCGCGCTTCTTCGCTCGAGGCGGCAAAGATCGTCGCCGCTACGCCTTCGCGGAAGAGCTTGGCATCGATCGCAAAGGACGCACCCTTTTGCGACGACGGCAACGGCGGATACTCATCGGCCGGCAGCGCATGGAAGTCGGCATTGGAACGTTCCCACTTCACGCTCGCGCGCGTCGGCGTTCCGCTGAGTTCGAGGATGCCGGGGGGCAGATTGCCGAGGTAGCCGCCCAAGAGTTTGGCGGGGACCGTTACGCTGCCGGGCTCCGCGATCTCCGCGGGAAAGATCTGCTCGAGCGTAAGTTCGAGGTCGGTGGCACGGACCCGGATGGCGTTGTCGCCGGCGGTGAGCAGGACGTTGGAAAGAATCGGCACCGTCGTGTGTGCGTTGACGACTTTACTGGCCGCGCCGACGGCGGAGGCGATGTCTTTGGTACTGCAACTAAATTTCACGAATCCACTCCCGTCGCCCGACGGCCTCCGGTTCCTAAAGAAGAAAAGAACGTAGTCGTACTAGTAGTAGGGCGGTGTGATCTGAGGAGAACCGCGCAATCGGCGACGGTACGCGGCATACGCCGCGGGAGAAGATGTGTATGGATCGCTGCCGATTCTGCACATCTCCACCATTGACGGCGCGACCGAGAGTTATCCACGCGAACAAGCGCCTCCCCCACGGTGCTATGCACTGCGGGGACCCCGGGTGGGTTGAAGCGCTCCGGCGCTGCGCGCCTCCGCGCCCCCACACGCAGAGCGCGTGGGGGCCCAGCCAGCGCTGCGCGAGACCGAAGACCGTCAAAGCAGTAGGAAGTGCCACGAGATGGCAGTGGGATCCGCGAATCGAGTGTCGGTAACGCGATTGGAACTGGCCACGCGGTGACGGGCGCATCGGAGAATTGAGCGTTGCTTTGTTGCGTGACAAGACGTAGCTTTCGGGCAGCGTCAGCCGCCCATGGCAGACCCGCGGCTTGCGCCGAAGGCGCGAACGCCAAGGATTCGCTGAACCAAGGGTGACATTGCGCTCGAGCGCGATACGATAGTTCAGCGAATACTGCTGTTAGTCGCTTTGGCAGAGGGCCATCAGCGCGCGGACCTTGTTGCGGTAGGCTTCGTCGACGGTCATTTGGTTCTTGACCTTGTCGCGCGCGTACATGACGGTCGTGTGGTCCTTCTTCCCGAATTCGCGTGCGATTTGGGGCAGCGAATTATCGGTGAGTTCCGTCGCAAGATACATCGCGATCTGCCGTGGAGCCGCTAGGCGTTGATCGCGGCGCTGGTGGTCCATCTCCTTCACCGTCAGCCCGTGCGCCTTGGCCACGCGCTCCTTGATGAGCGCGATCGTGATCCGGCGCGCCGGCGCGGAGGCGACGACGTTCTTGAGGACTTCGGCAGCGAGTTCGGCCGTGATCGAGGATTTGGTGAGCGATGCGAAGGCAACCACACGGATCAGCGCACCTTCGAGTTCGCGAATATTGGACGGGATGACCTTGGCGATGAACGAGGTGACGTCGTCGGGGACGGGAATCTTCTCGGACTCGGCCTTTTTGCGCAGGATCGCTTCGCGCGTCTCGAGATCGGGCGGCTGAATGTCGGTGAGCAGGCCCCATTCGAAACGGGAGCGCAGCCGCGACTCGAGCGTTTGAATCTCTTTTGGCGGCCGGTCGCTGGAGATCACGAGCTGTTTTTGCGCCTCGTGCAGTGCGTTGAAGGTATGGAAGAACTCCTCTTGCGTCCCTTCCTTTCCTTCGATGAATTGAATGTCGTCGATGAGCAGCACGTCGACGGCACGATACTTATTGCGAAACTCCGGTCCCTGATTTTTTTGTACGGCGATAATAAATTCATTGGTGAACTTTTCGCTGGAAACGTACACGATGTTGGCGTCGGGATTGCCGGCCAGGACTCGGTGCCCGATCGCATGCATCAGGTGCGTCTTTCCCAGACCCACGCCACCGTACAAAAAGAGCGGATTATAGGCGCGTGCCGGCGCTTCGGCAACCGCTTGCGAGGCGGCGTGTGCGAAACGGTTGGAATTTCCAACGACGAACTCTTCGAAGGTGTAGCGTGGATTGAGGTTTCCGTGGCGCAGGTCGTCGGCCGCGGCACGCGGCGTCGTCGGCGCGAGCGCGTCGGCGGCCACGGCGACCGCCTCGGCGGCGACGACGAAACGCAGCGCAATCGGCTCGCCGAGCAACTCGAGCAAGACCTCAGCAATGTCGCCCTTGAGCCGGTTTTCGACCCAGTCGCGGGCGAAGGGCGACTGGACGGAGAGAACGATTTCGTTTTCGTCCATCGCGATCGCTCGGATGGGCTTGAGCCACATCTCGAACATCGGCTTGGAGTATCTGCGCTCGAGCGCCGTTAGCGCGGCGCTCCAGAGTTCGTTCGATACACCGGCTTGGCTGACTGCTGGAGTCATACTACTTAACCGCCTTAAAATTTCCCCGAGAAAACCGACCTCCGTGGACGTCGTAGACTTCCCGAGTGAGGCCCTCGCATTGGAGTAGCGACCCCCGAATCCTCCGGCTTTTTTCCACGAACTTATCCACTTATCCACAAGCTTCGCAAGAGAGACTAAAGACCGGTGCGCGGGCCTTTTCTCAGGCTAAGTTGGGAAAGTGCACAAGCGTCGGCAGGCGTAAAAGGGTGTAGCGGTGCGCGTTTGCGGGGCGCGAGCGGCGGGGTTCTCCACAACCTTCTCAACAGGTGTGCAGAACTTGGGAACGCTTCGCAATTTGAGAGAAAGTCGTTGACGGAAGCCCGCCGCGCTCGCTATACTTGGGGGTCTCTGTTGGTCCGGCGCGCGGCCCTGCGCGCGGCCTTCGTACCCGGGAGTTCCAGCACACGTGAAACGTACTTTCCAGCCTCACAACCGGCGCCGCAAGCGCGTCCACGGCTTCCTCGAACGGATGGCAACGAAGAACGGCCGTAAGGTGATCGCAGCGCGCCGTAAAAAAGGCCGCAAGCGGCTTACCGTCTAGTCGGGTGCGCTGGTATGCGTCGCTGCGCCGCTCGGGCGAGATCGCTGCGGTGCGCCGGCGCGGCCGGCGCGCAGGTGCAACGACGCTCTCGGTCTACGCCCTCGAGGCACGTTCGCTTCCCACGCGCGTCGCCGTTGCCGTTTCGAAATCGGTGGGCGGCGCCGTCGAGCGTAATCGAGTCAAGCGCCGGATCAAAGGGGCGCTCGATGCGCTTGCGATGCCATCCGCGCCCGTCCGGCTCGTCGTGATCGCACGGCCGGCGGCAGCCTCCGAGCCGTACGCCGTGCTCGCCCGCGACGTCGCTGGGTCGCTCGCACGGCTGAAGGTTCTCGCGTGAGCCTGCTGCGCCGATCCGTCGCTGCGCCGATCGCGCTCTACCAACTGCTCATCTCGCCGCTCTTGGGGCCCCGCTGCCGGTTCTATCCGTCCTGTTCGCAGTACGCGAAGGACGCCGTGTTGAAACATGGAGTCTTGCGCGGTGTATCCCTCGCCGGCAGGCGGATCGTCCGCTGCAATCCCTGGAATCCGGGAGGCGTCGATTTCGTACCCTAACTGGATTCGGCTGGCGCCGAATCCATGGCGTTCGGCCTGCGGGCCGAGCCGTACTGCGTGCTGCGAACCGGCCCGCGACGGGCAGACGGTCGCGCCGTAAGCGTCTCTCGGTCGTTCTGAAAGGTGTCCTGTGGAGCTCCACCTCGTCCCGCTCCTCGCGTTCAACGTGCTCGAACCGATCGTCACCCTGTTGCACGGCGTGCTGGACGGGATCTTCCGTGTCGTTCACAACTACGGCTGGAGTCTCATCATCTTGGCGGCCGGTGTCAAAGCGATCTTCTGGCCGCTCAACACGATGCAGTACAAGAGCATGCTCAAGACGCAGCAAGTCGCCCCACAGGTCAAAGCGCTGCAGCAACGGTTTAAGAACGACAAGGAGCGCTTAAATCAGGAGACGATGGCGCTCTACAAAGAGACGGGCGCGAACCCGCTCGCGAGTTGCCTGCCGCTCCTCTTACAGTTGCCCATTCTCTTCAGCTTGTACCAGGCGATCAACAGCGACCGGCAGATGTTCGCGTCGCAGTCCTGGCTCTGGATCGGCAGTCCGCTCGCCCTCGCGTCGCCCCGCCATATCCTGGCGGCCAATCTCGCGATGCCCGACTACGTGCTGCTCGTACTCTACATCGTTTCGATGTACTTTCAAGTCCGCTTCACGAGCCCGGCGCTCGACGAATCGCAGGCGCAACAGCAGAAGATCATGGCCTTCGTTTCGCCCGCAATGGTCGGTTATATGGGCTTTCGCTTCGCATGGCCATCGGCGCTCATCATCTACTGGCTCTCGTTCAACGTCTTTACGATGGCGCAGCAGTTTTATCTGATGCGCCGGTACCCGCGTACCGCGCTCGCGACGAGCAACGCGGCGGCCGGTGACGGTGCCGGCTCCGATGGCAAGGGCGGCTCGGCCAAGAACGCGACGCTGCCGGGAAAGAGTGCCACCGCGACCGCTGCGCTTACGGGCGACACCGCGCAGAACGGTGCGAAACCGCCGAGTGGCGGCTCGCGCGCGGCGCGCCGCCGGCGCAGCTCGCGGCGCTAAACCTTACATCGCAACATCGCACGCACGCCTACGGGGAATCGAGTAAACGCAATGGACGACGAGCAGCAAGCGGGTGACGGTGGGGCGCCGCGCGAGTACGGTCAGCGCCGGCGCGGCGGACGGCCGCGCCCGCAGGGGGGCGAGGGACGGGGGCCGGCAGCGGCGGCACCGGGACGCCGGCGCGACTTCGTCCCGAGCGCGCCGCGTCCGCGGCCGCCGGCGATGCCCGAGCCCGATTCCGTCAAGCCCGCCCGGGAACTGCTGGAGGCGGTGCTCGAGCGGATGGGCGTTGCGAACGCGCGCGTCCGCTATTACGCGCGGACCGAAGGCGAGTACTTGGAAGTCGACGGTCCGGACCTCGCCAATTTGATCGGCCGCCACGGACACACGCTCGAAGCGCTCAACCTGATCTTCAACAACATGGTCAACGCCGGGGTCAAAAAGGACCGCCACTACTTTACGATCGACGCCGAAGGCTACCGCGCCCGGCGAGCGGATCTCCTCAAGGGCCTGGCGTTGCAGACGCTCGAGCGCGCGATGCGGGAGAAGCGGCCGATTTCGCTCGAGCCGATGCTGCCCTCCGAGCGTAAAGTGATCCATCTCGCGCTCGCCGAGAATCCGTTCGTCACGACCGAGTCTAGCGGCGCCGAGCCCGAGCGACGCGTGGTCGTCATACCGCGCTCCGCTTAGGCGGTCTCGAGCCGGCACCAGCGTGAACGGCGTTCCGTCGTTCGAAGACGCGTTACTGGCGGTGGATACCATCGCGGCAATCGCGACGCCGCCCGGCCGCGGAGCGGTCGCGATCGTGCGCGTCAGCGGTCCGGCGGCGCGGGCGGTTGCCGCGCGCGTCGTCCGCACGCGCCGGTTGCGTCCGCGGGTCGCCGAACGCGGACGCGTCGTCGCAGCCGACGGCTCGCCGATCGACGACGGCCTCGCCCTCTTCTTTCCGGCACCCCAAAGTTACACGGGTCAAGACGTGTTGGAACTGCACGTGCACGGGTCGCCTGCGGTCGCGCGCGAGACGCTCCTTGCAACGCTCGCCGCCGGCGCGCGCCTAGCGGCACCCGGCGAGTTTACGCGGCGCGCGTTCGAGGCCGGCAAGCTCGACCTGTGTGCGGCCGAGGCGGTCGCCGACCTCATCGCCGCCGAACATCGCAGCGCGGCTCGCGCCGCGGCTGCGCGGCTCTCCGGAGGGTTGGCCACAGAGGTCGAGAGACTGCGGGCCAGGCTCGCCGCGATCGCCGAGGAGCTTTCCGCGTCGCTCGATTTCCCCGATGAAGTCGAGGCGCCGGCTCGGCACGAGCTCGACGCGCGGGTCGCCGCGATCGACGACGGTCTGGCCGAACTGGCGGCAGCATGGGAGCGCGGCCGCCTGGTGCGCGAAGGGGTGGCGGTCGCGATCGTCGGGCCGCCCAATGCCGGCAAGTCGTCGCTGCTCAACGCGTTGCTCGGCGCCGACCGGGCACTGGTTTCGGAAGTCGCCGGGACGACGCGCGACACGGTCGAGGAGAGCGTCGCGCTCGGCAACGGCCTCGTTGCGCGACTGATCGACACGGCCGGGATGCATGCGAGTACGGATGCCCTCGAAGCGGCCGGCATCGCCCGCAGCGAAGCGGCTCTCGCGGACGCGACGCTCGTGCTCGTCGTGGTCGATGGATCGCGCCCGCTCGATGCGCAGGCACACGCGCTGCTCGAGCGGACGCGCACCCGCGAACGCGTTGTGTACTTCAATAAGCGTGATCTGGGGTCGGAGACCTTCGATGGACGCGATGCCGCCGAAGCGGCGGCACTCTCCGGTTCCGTCTTCGATCGCAGGTCGGTCGAAGCCGTGCGCGCTGCGCTGGCCGCGCGCGCGGGCGGCGAGGCGGTCGATCTCGCGCGCCCACATCTGGGTACCGCGCGCCAAGCGGATGCGGTGCTGGAAGCCCGGCGCGCGCTTGCGTTCGCGCGGGAAACCCTTGCCGCCGGAGGTGCGCTCGACTTGATCGCGCCCGATCTCGTTGCGGCGAGCACGGCCCTGGGCGAGCTCACGGGGCGCGACGCGACAGAAGCACTCTTGGACGCGATCTTCGCGCGCTTCTGCATCGGCAAGTAAACGTGATAGGATTTTGGGGATGAACGGTTTGCGCGACGATGCCGCGGTGATCGTCGTCGGCGGCGGCCACGCGGGCCTCGAAGCGGCGCATGCGGCCGCGACGATGGGCGTACCGACGCTGCTCGTCACGAGCGATGCCGAGCGCATCTGCACGCTCGCGTGCAATCCGTCGATCGGCGGCAGCGCAAAGGGCCAGCTCGTTCGCGAAATCGATGCACTGGGCGGCGCGATGGCGCGTATCATCGACGCCTGCTCCTTGCACGTACGCTTTCTCAACGAGTCCAAAGGGCCGGCGGTGCGCGCCTTGCGCGCGCAAGCCGACAAGGCGAGCTACGCGCGCGTTGCGACGGCGCTGCTGCACTCGCTAAAGTACTTAACGATCGTCGGCGGCCTCGTCGAGGACCTGCTGATCGAAGGCGGTGAAGTGCGCGGGGTCGTTACCGCGGCGGGCCGGACGTACCGGGCGCGCCGCGTGGTTCTCGCGACCGGAACGTTTTTGGGCGGCAAGATCTTTCGCGGCGAACACAGTGAGGCCGCAGGTCGCATCGGCGAAGCTCCCGCGCTCGCGCTCGCGCAGACGATGCGCCGAATCGGCTTTCCGACCGCACGTCTGAAAACGGGAACGCCGCCGCGCGTCGACGCGACGACCGTCGACGTCGCACGCATGAACGTGCAACGCCCGAGCGAGGTTCCGCTGATGTTCTCGTATCGCAGCGCCGCGCACTTCGCGGGTCCGCAACTGCCGTGCTACGTGGTGAAAACGGGCGAGGCCACGCATGCGCTCGTGCGCGACAACCTGCACCGTTCGCCACTCTACGGCCTCGATCTCATTCGCGGCATCGGGCCGCGGTACTGCCCTTCGATTGAAGATAAGGTAGTTAAGTTTTCGCACAATCCGTCGCATCTGATCTTCGTCGAACCCGAAGGATGGGCGACCAATTCGCTCTATATCGGCGGCTTCTCGACTTCGCTGCCGGCCGACGTGCAACTCGCAATGCTGCACACGCTACCCGGTCTGGAAGCCGCTCGGATGCTCCGGCCGGGCTACGCGGTCGAGTACGATTATGTGCCGCCCACGGAGCTCTGGCCGTCGTTAGAAACGCGACGCCTCCGTGGACTCTTCCACTGCGGCCAACTCAATGGCACCTCCGGCTATGAAGAAGCCGCGGCGCAGGGCTTGATTGCGGGCATCAATGCTGCCCGGGCGGCGCAAGGGCGCGCCCCGGTCGTGCTCGGGCGCGACCAGGCATACATCGGTGTTTTGATCGATGATCTCATTACGCGCGGTGTCGATGAGCCGTATCGCATGCTGAGCTCGCGCGCCGAACACCGTGTCTTGTTGCGGCACGATAACGCGGATCTGCGGCTCTGCGCACTCGGGCACGACGTCGGCTTGCTGCCGGGCGACGCCTTTGCCGCCTTCGAAGACCGGCGCCGCCGGCTCGAAGGGCTCCTGGCAGCGACGGAACGGACGTGCTTCGTGCGCGACGCCACATCCGTTCGGGCCGGGACGACCGTCGCCGCCGCGCTGCGCCGGCCCGACGTCGGTGCAGCGGCGGTCGCGCACCTCTTCGATGCCGATCCCGAGACGCTGGGGCGCGCAGAAATCGAGATCAAGCTTGCGGGCTACGTAGCTCGGCAAGCCGCTGCCGTGGCCCGGGCGGTCCGCTCCGAAAGGGTTGCGATCCCGGAGGGCTTCGCCTTTGAGGAGGTGCATGCGCTCTCACGTGAGGCTCGCGAGAAATTCGGCCGTTACCGTCCTGCCTCGCTCGGCGCGGCGAGCCGGCTCCCCGGCGTCTCGCCGGCCGACGTGGCGATCCTGGGGGTCGCGCTACGGCGCGATCGGGCACTCGGGACGGGCCGCGTGCCCGCGCGCGTTTGACGTCATCGCTTGGAGACGCACTCGACGCCGCCATTCCGGATCTCGCTCCGGCGACGCGCGTGCGACTCGAGCGGTACGTCGATCTCTTGGAACGGCGCAACGCCGCACTCAACCTAACCGCGGCGCGTACCGCGCAAGAGCTTGCCGAACACGTGCGCGACTCGCTGACGCTGTTGCCCTACTTGGACGATCCGCTCGTCGACGTCGGCAGCGGGGGCGGCTTCCCGGCTTTGCCGCTCGCAATCGTGGCCGGTTGCCACGTGACGCTGGTCGAGTCGGTCCTCAAGAAGGCTCGTTTTCTGGCGGAGACTCTCGAGGCGCTCGCGCTACCCGGCACGGTCGTCTTCGACCGTGCCGAGAACGCGGCTCGGCGTCCCGACCTGCGCGAACGGTTTCGAAGTGCTACGGCCCGAGCCGTCGGACCGCTGCCGACCGTACTCGAACTGACGATTCCCTTCTTGCAGGTCGGCGGGCGAGCGCTGCTCCAACGCGGCCGGTTCGATGCCAAAGAGCGTGGCGCCGCGGCCGATGCGGCACTCATCCTGGGGGCCGAGATCGTCGCTGAAATCCGCGAAGCCGGTGAGACGCGAATAGACGAGCCGTTCGATGCAGGCCGACGGCTTGTGATCGTGCAGAAAAACAGCCCGATCGGGCAGCGCTTTCCGCGCCGAACGGGGATTCCGAGCAAGCGACCTTTGTGCTTCGAGAGCTCGGCGTGACCAGCCGGCTCGAACCGCAACGGATCGATGCTCAGCTCGCGAGCGTTCTGCCGGAAGGGGCGCTCTTTGCCGTCGGCGGCCGGGTGCGCGATGAGGTGCGCAGCGCTCTCGACGGGACACCGCGCCCGGCGAAAGACCTCGACTACGTCGCGGTCGGACTCGGTCTCGACGAACTCGTCACGCGGCTCTCTGCCCTGGGCCGAGCGAACGTCGTCGGCGCCTCGTTCGCTGTCGTGAAAGTCGCGGTCGACGAGGCGATCGTCGACGTCGCTTTGCCGCGGCGCGAACGGTCGACCGGGGCCGGCCACCGCGACTTCGACGTCGAGTGGGGACCGGACATACCGCTCGCGGACGACCTCGCCCGGCGCGACTTCCGCATGAACATGTTGGCGCGCGCCATTGGAGCGCAAGAGCTGGTCGACCCCTATGGGGGCGCGGCAGACATCGCCGCTCGGCGCATCGACATTCTTTGCGAAGCGGCATTCAGGGAGGATCCGCTGCGGATGCTGCGCGCGTGTCAATTCGCGGCACGTTTCGAATACGAGGTCTCGCCACGGACCTTTGCAGCGATGCGTGCTGCGGCGCCCCTGGTTCGCTCCGTTTCCGCCGAGCGCGTGCACGAGGAACTGGTCAAGCTTCTCGCGACCGCGCAGCGGCCGTCGCTCGGCCTCGAGTTGATGCGCGAGACCGGCATCCTCGCAGACGTTTTACCGGAGCTCGCCGAGGGCGTCGGCGTCAAACAGAACGCGTTTCACGCCTACGATGTTTACCGGCATGGCCTCGCTACGGTCGACGCCACGTCGCCGGGCGATCTCGTTTTACGGCTCGCCGCGCTCTTGCACGACGTCGGCAAGCCCCGGAGCAAAGACGGGCCGCATTTCTACGGACATGAAATCGTGGGCGCCGATATGGCCGCGGGCCTCATGGGGCGGCTGCGCTTCTCTCATGCCGAGGTCGAAACGGTCGCGGGGCTCGTGCGTCATCACATGTATGCCACGGAACCCGAGATGACCGACGGTGCCGTTCGCCGGTTCGTCCGACGGGTCGGCGAACCGAATCTCGGCCGGCAGTTTGCGCTGCGATACGCCGATATCGCCGGCAGTGGCCTACCCAAACGCGGCGATGGCAACGAGCGATTCGAGGCACGCGTTCGAAACCTGCTCGACGCCTTTCCGCCGCTTGCCACGAACGATCTCGCGATCGACGGGCATGAGATCGTCGCGGCAGCCATCCGGCACGGGCGATTGCCCGTCGGTTCCCGCGGCGGCGCAATCGTCGGGCAGATTTTACACATGCTACTCGATGCGGTCTTGGAGAATCCCGAACTGAACCAGCGCGATACGTTGCGCGCCCTAACGGAGCAGCGACTGAGCGAGTCAACGTAAACCTGCAAGCGGAGACCTAAGAGCTGAGGGCGTCGTGACGGACATGCAGGGGCGGCTTGAAGTGTTCCACGGGGAACGTCGTCGTGAAACAACTCTTTGGCTGGCCTCCTCACAGAAGCGCGTCCAGCTCAGAACTCCCCGCTCTTGAACTGCGCTTGTTCCACGAGGAACTTCGTCGTGAAACAGTAAGAGGGGCCTCGTGGAGGATGAGTCCGGTTTCGAGCTCGGAGTCTTGCTCGGCGTTCTCATCGGCGAAGGTCACTTCGGCGGCGACCGGAAGCAGCCCCAGATCACCTTAAAAATGCACGTGCGGCATCTGCCCTTACTCGCTTGGGCGCTCGATCGTTTCCCCGGCTCGCGACTCTATGGCCCCTACGAGTATGAACGGCGCCGGTTCTACCAACTGATGATCCGCGGTAGTGCACTGAGAAGCCGGCTCATTCCCAAGCTCGATGCGCTGCCTTGGCGTCACATCGACCCGCACAGCTTCGCTCGCTACGAAGCGATGAAGCGGAAGTACGGCATCACCGACGGAGAGACGTGAGCGTCCGCACCATCGCAATCGTCAATCAAAAAGGCGGCGTCGGAAAGAGCACGACGGCGATCAACCTCGGCGCTTCACTGGCGATGCTCGGCGACCGGGTCCTGGTCGTCGACCTCGATCCGCAGGGGAATACGACAAGCGGTCTCGGCATCGATAAGCGCGCCGTCGGGCCGGACGTTTACGGCTTGCTGCTCGCGGATGCCCCGGCGGCCGAGACCGTCCTGCGCACGGCACTCGCGGGACTCGACCTGATCCCCTCGACCCTCGCCTTGGCCGGTGCCGAGATCGAACTGGTCTCGGCGCTCGCCCGCGAGACGCGGCTGCGCGGGGCACTCGTTCCCCTAGCCGCCGCCTACGACTACGTGCTCATCGACTGCCCGCCGTCGCTCGGGTTGCTTACGCTCAACGCACTGACGGCCGCCTCGGAAATCGTCATTCCAGTCCAAGCCGAATACTACGCGCTCGAAGGGCTTTCGCAGTTGACGCAGGTGGTCGAGCGGGTGCGCCGGGCGCTCAATCCCGGCTTACGGATCACGGGGGTACTCGTTACGATGTTCGACGGACGTACGCGACTGGCCATGGAAGTACTCGATGAGGTGAGCAAGCACTTCCCGCAGCAGGTTTTCAAAACACAGATTCCGCGCAACGTCCGGCTCTCGGAGGCGCCGTCGTATGGTAAACCGGTCGCGCTGTTCGATCTCAAGAGCCGCGGCGCACAGGCGTACCTCGCTCTCGCCCGGGAAATCGGTGCGCGATGAGCGCTCCGCGGCGCGGACTCGGGCGGGGCCTCGACGCACTGCTCGGCGCACCGCAACCGGAACCGGCAAGCGGCGGATTGCGCGAGATTGCGGTTGGGGCGATCCGGCCCAGCCCTCGGCAGCCGCGCCAGACCTTCGACCCGGTGGCCCTAGCCGAACTCGAAGGGTCGGTCCGCGAACTCGGCGTGCTCGTGCCGATTATCGTGCGGCCCATTGCGGGAACGGATGAGGCGTTCGAGCTCATCGCGGGCGAGCGCCGTTGGCGTGCGGCTGCGGCGGCGCGCCTGACGACGATCCCGGCGCTCGTGCGCGACGTCGATGACAAGTCGAGTCTCGAATTCGCCATCGTCGAAAATTTGCAGCGTCAAGACCTCGATCCGCTCGAAGAGGCGATGGGCCTGCAGCACCTCATGGATGAGTACCGCTTCACGCAAGAATCGCTTGCGGAGCGAATCGGCAAGAGCCGGCCCGCCGTCGCCAATGCGCTGCGCCTGCTCGCGCTCTCGGATTCGATCAAGACGCTGCTCCGCGCCGGGACGCTGAGCGCCGGGCATGCCCGCGCGCTGCTCGCGATCGAACCGGAGACGCGCGAGCTGGTCGCGGGGCGCATCGAGCGCGAGGGCCTGACGGTCCGCGACGTCGAGCGCTACAGTGAACGGCGGAAGCCCGCATCGAGCAAAGCCAGGACGGCACGAACCAAGTCCGCCGATTTGGATGCCCTCGAGTCGCGCCTACGCTACGCCCTCGGTGCGCCGGTCGCCATCGTGCCCGGCCGGACCGGGGGGCGCCTGGAGATCCGATTCGCCGACGACGAAGACCTGGGCCGGATCGTCGACGCGCTGCTGCCGCCCGCGTGAGGCGTTCCGACGTAGTGCGTAGTTCGAACTCCTTCGTTGGGGGCCGGCGCTACTGCCGCTGCGAAGCAGCTGGAGGCTGTAGGGGCGCATGCGTGGACCGGGCGCGCACGTGAGGTTCTCCGGCATCTACGGCATCGTCGATGCCGACCGCGTGGCCGAACCCGTGGCGTTCTGCGACGCGCTCCTGTGTGCGGGCCTACGCGTGCTGCAATACCGGGCCAAGCGCGGCATCGATCGCGGCATGCTTCGTGCCTTACGTGCGCGGACGCAAGCCGCCGGCGCCAGCCTGATCGTCAACGACGACCTCGAAGCGGCCCTCGAGGCCGATGGCTGGCATGCGGGCCAGGAAGATCTTGCCCGGCATGACATCTCCGCGATCCGCGCGCGGCTCGGGCAGCGCATCTTCGGGATCTCGGCCGGCGTCCCGGCGGAAGCGCGCGCGGCGGAGGCGGCGGGTGCCGATTACGTCGGCGCCGGACCCTTCGCAGCGACCCGAACCAAAGCCGACGCGGGAGCCGCAATCGGCCCGGGCGGCGTGCGCGCGGTCGTCGCCGCGACGCGCCTGCCGGTCGTTGCGATCGGGGGGATCGGACTGCAGAATTTGGCGGAGGCGGCAGCCTGCGGTGCCGCGATGGCGGCCGTCATCTCGGCACTCGCGACGGCCGCCGATCCGGCGGCAGCGGCGCGCGCGATGATCGCGGCCTGGCCGCCTGGCGGCGCGTGAACGAACCCATCGTCTGCAGTATCGGTTGCACCGATCCGTGGAACGCCGCGGGACTCGGACTCGACATTCGCGCGCTCGCGGAGTGCGGCGCGTACCCGGTCACCGTCGTCGCCGGGATCACGGCGCAAAATCGGGCGGGCGTCTCGGCTGCCTCTCCGACGCCGCCTGACTTGCTCGCGGCCCAGTTCGCCTCGCTCGCGGAGGCCGGCATTGCGGCCTATCGCATCGGGGCATTGCTGGACATCCCGACCGTCACGCTCGTGGCGGAGTATCTCGCAGGAACGAGGGTTCCGGCCGTCTACGATCCGGTCTTCGCACCGAGCGGCGGCGGCTCGTTCGCCGGCGCCGCGGTCTGTGACGCCATTCGCGAGCGGCTCGTCCCCGTCGTCGCGGTCGTAACGCCCAATCTGGGCGAAGCGGCGCTGCTCGCCGGCCGCGAGGTGAGCGACGTGCGCGAGATGGAGAGCGCCGGTCGCGACTTCGTCGCGCGGGGTGCCGGCGCCGCCCTCATCAAGGGCGGCCATCTGCGCGATTCGCTCGCCGATGTGCTCGTGGACGACGCCGGCACGGTGGTGTACGAAGATCGACGTCTCGGAGCAGGGTTGCGCGGTACCGGCTGTCTCCTGGCGGCGTCGCTGGCCGTGTCGCTCGCCCGCGGCGAACCGCTGCGCGACGCCGTCGCGACCGCCCGCACGTTCGTGCGTACCAAAATCGCACATCCGCAGACGCGCGGCGGCATGTCGCTTGCGTACTGAGCGCCTCCGGTCGGCTCAGACGAGAGGGCGCGTGCGTCGCGAAAGAAAATGCGCGCCGACGTGTCGGACGTAGTGGAAGCCACGGCGCCGCCCTCGGGCCGGCGCATCATGTCGGGGATGCGGGCCACGGGACGCTTGCATCTCGGGCATCTGGTCGGTGCGCTCTTGCAATACGTTGCCTTCGCCCAACAGAACGAAACGTTCTACGAAATTGCGGACTTGCACGCGCTCACCACGGCGTACGAGCGCACGAGCGACATCGGCGCGAGCGTTCGCGAGATGGTCGTCGATTGGCTTGCGGCCGGCATCGATCCGGAGCGCTCGACGATCTACGTCCAGTCACACGTGCCGCAGATCGCCGAGCTGCATCTGCTCCTATCGATGATCGTGCCGCTCGCATGGCTGCAGCGCGTACCGACGTTCAAAGACCAGGTCGCCGCGCTCGGTCCCGAGATCGCGACGTACGGCTTTCTCGGATATCCGTTGATGCAGTTCGTCGACATCGCGGTGATGCGCGGCGACACGGTTCCCGTCGGCCGCGATCAACTTTCGCATCTCGAGTTCGGCCGCGAGGTCGCTCGGCGCTTCAACAATCTCTACGGGCCCACGCTCGTGGAGCCGCAAGCGACGCTCTCGGAATTTCCCGACGTTCCGGGCATCGACGGCCGGAAGATGTCGAAGTCCTATGGCAATACGATCGATCTTGCCGACGACGACGCGACGACGACCAAGAAGGTGCGCGCGATGGTGACGGATCCCCTCAAGATTCGGCGGCACGATCCGGGCCGACCGGAGATCTGTCCCGTCTTTGCGTTGCACAAGATCGTCGATGCGGCGCGCGTGCCGGCGATCGCCCAGGAGTGCCGCAGCGGAGCGCTCGGCTGCGTCGATTGCAAATCGCAGCTCGCAGAGCGGATGAACGCTTACCTCGCACCGATGCGGGAACGTCGCGCGGCAATCGATCCCGCGGCGATCGATGCGGTGCTGGCGAACGGCGCCGCGCGCGCCCGCGCCGTGGCCGCAGAGACGCTGGCCGACGTCAAGCGCGCGATGCAGGTCTAGTCGACCGCGCGTCGCACCCACGCACGCCACGCAGCATGCCTCCGAAGGGAGCAAGGTATATGGAGATGGATCCACTCGCGGCCGTGTTGCCGCAGTTCGCACTCGACGAAGCGCTCGCCGAAAATGAAGCCCGACACGAAGCCCAGGAAAAGGCCACGCCCGAAGAAGAAACCGCGCCACCGAAGAGGGCGACGCGGGCAAGAGCTAAAGCGCCGTAGCGAAGCGGTTCGGTGCTTAAGCGAAGCGCGGCAATGCCGTCCGCATCCGCTCGATTGCGGTCGCGATCGCGGCGAGCGAGTTCGCGTATGAAAAGCGCATGTAACCGCGTCCGGCAGCGCCGAAGCACGAGCCGCCCAGGCCCGCGACGTGCGCTTCCTCGAGAAGAAACGAGGCAAGCCGCTTGTCGTCGTGCGTCAACGCCGAGACGTTGGGAAAGGCATAGAACGCGCCTTCGGGCCGCATGCAGGTGACGCCCGGGAGTGAACTCAGGCCGCTCACGATTGCCTCGCGGCGCGCCCGGAACTCGGCAATCATCGCGCGCACCGCGGCATCGGGCCCGCGCAGCGCTTCGACCCCGGCTTCCTGCACGAAGGGCGCGACGCACGAATAGTTGTTCTGACCGAAGAGCGTCACGACCCGCGCGATCTGCGCCGGCATGATTCCGTAGCCCAGCCGCCAGCCCGTCATGGCGTACGCTTTGGAAAATCCGTCGAGCACGATCGTGCGTTCGCGCATGCCGTCGAGCGATGCGATCGAGACGAAGTCGCCCGCGTAGAGGTTGCGACTGTAGATCTCGTCCGAGACGACGGTGAGGTTGTACCGGAGCGCGAGTTCGGCGATCGTTTCCAGGTCGGCACGCGTCAAGACGCCGCCCGTGGGGTTGTGCGGCGAATTGAGTATCAGGAGTTTGGTCTTCGCACTGAGCTTGCCGGCGAGCTCGTCGAGATCGAGCCGGAAGCCGGCCGATTCGACCAGTGGAATCGGGATCGCGCGCGCTTGCAGGTAGTCCGAACACGAGTGATACGCGGGGTACGCGGGGTCGGCAAAGACCACTTCGTCACCCGGATCGAGCAGCGCGCACATCACGTTCCAAATCAGCGGCTTGAGGCCCGGGCTCACGACGACGTTCTCGCGCGCGAAGGGGGCCATGCCGCGAAACTCGGCCCCATAGGCTGCGACCGCGTCGCGCAGCTTCGCGATACCGACCGAGGGGGCGTAGTGCGTTTCGTTGCGCTCGATCGCCGCGATGCCCGCCGCCTTGACATGCGCCGGCGTCTCGAAATCGGGTTCTCCGATCTCGAGATGAATGACGTCGATGCCCTGCGCTTCCAATTCGCGGGCTCGAGCGAGCGCATCGAAGGCGCCTTCGCTCGAGATGCGCTCTGCGGCAGCCGACGGACGGATCTGGTGCGCGATCATGCGCTTCCCGTTCGGCGCTCGCCGTAAGAGATGCTCCCAAGCATCGCGCCGCTGCGGGTCGGGATGTTTCTGATCCTCAAATTGGGCGGCTTTGGACGTGCGATTCATGCCGGGGCTGGCGCTGGCGAAAGGAAGTTGCATGGTCATCCGATGATTTCTCTCGGGACATGCCTGTGAGCGACGACGGTGCCGTACTGCTCCTGGGGGAGGGCGACAACGTCGCCGTGGCGTTGCGTGCGCTCGAAGCACAGCGCGACGTGGTCGTTAGCCGATGAACTTTATGCGATATCGGTGTCGCAACGGAACGGTGGGCAGCGCGATCCACGGCGTCGACCGCAGCGGACGCAAACTGCCGGAGCTCACACAGTCAATCATCCGATGGGTTGCTCAACAGGTCGGCGCCGATGAACGGCCGTGCGACGGGCGCCGAAGAGCTCGAGTTCCGCGACTTCGCAATCAATCGCATCGCCCATCGCAGGAGCTCGATATGCTCCCCAAACGCACTCCATCGCTACAGAGAGACTGAGGATTGCTTATGAAACGGATGAAGTTTCTTGCACCCGGCTCGCGCGTCGCGCGCGCCGGTGTCGCCGTGGGTCTCGGACTGGCACTCGGATTCGGGGCGCCCGCCTATCTTCGGGCGTCGCGTGCCGGCGCCGCAACTGCGCGGCCGGCGCCATTTGCGATCGCGGCAGCGACCCACGGGCCGCCCTACACGATCGCGCTCAGCAACTCGTACATCGGCAATACCTGGCGCGTCGAAATGGTCAACGAGTTCAAATCGGCGTGTGCGATGGCGCCCCTGAAGACGCAGGTCAAGTGCAGCGAATACAGCTCCGGCAACGACGTTTCCAAGCAGACCGCGCAGATCGACGACCTCATCTCGTCGCACGTCGATGCGATCGTTTTGAACGCGGCGTCGCCCACGGGACTCAACGGCGTCGTCTCGCAGGCCTGCAGCGCCGGCATCATCGTCGTCTCGTTCGATAACGTCGTCACGAACCCGTGCGCGCTCAAAGTCAACACCGATCAATTCAAATTCGGCTCGCAACTCGCGCAATTCGTCGCGGACAACCTGCACGGGCGCGGCAACGTCATCGAGGTGACGGGCGTCGCGGGCACGCACGTCGATCAAGAGCGTAACCGCGGCGCGGATACGGTCTTTGGCAAGTATCCCGGCATCAAAGTCGTCGCCAAATATACGGGCCAATGGGCGTCGGACGTCGCGCAGCGCAACACGACCCAGCAACTGCCGTCGCTGGGGAAAGTGGATGGCATCTGGTGCCAGGGCGGCACCGACGGCGTGATCCGCGCGCTGCTCGCGGCGCACCGCCCCTTCCCGATTCCAGTCGCGGGCGAGGCGGAGAACGGCTTTCGGCAATACATGTTGCAATACAAATCGCAAGGTTTCAAAGCACTCTCGATCGGTCAGCCGCCGTATCTCGGGATCGTCTCGTTGCAACTCGCGCTCGACGTGCTGCAAGGCAAACATCCTAAGAGCGACGTCACGATTCCGTTCCCGACCGTCACCACGGACACGGTGAAGGAGGGCGTGACGACCTTTAAGGATCTGCCCGCCAGCTACTTCGTCGACTTCACCGATAGCGGTCCGAACGCGACAGTTGTGATGTGCAAGCAAGGCGTGCTCACGGGCAACCCGTGCCCCGGTACGCTCGCGGTTCGCTTGCCGACGCACGGCTGACGCCTTGGCGACGATCGAGGGCATCGAACTCTCGAAAGCCTTCGGTGCCGTCGTCGCGCTGCGGCGTGCGAGCTTTGCGGCCGAAGCGGGTGAAGTGCACGCGCTCGTTGGCGAGAATGGGGCCGGCAAGAGCACGCTGATCAAACTGCTCAGCGGACTCTTCCCGCCCGATTCGGGCGAGCTTCGCTTGGGCGGCCAGGCGGCCGTCTTCGCGCGGCCGCAAGACGCCTTCGCGCGCGGCATCGGCACCATCTTTCAAGAACTCACGCTCTTGCCGTACATGACGGTCGCCGAGAATCTCATGCTCGGGCGCGAGCCGCGCACGGGACCGTTCATCAAACGCGACGCCTTGGCGTCGTGCGCGCACGAACTCTTCGCTGCTGCGGGGATCTCGGGTATTGAGCCGCTCGAACTCGTCGTCAATCTATCGCTCGGCGAACGTCAGATCGTCGAGATCGTCAAGACGATCTCCCGGCGGCCACAGATTCTTTTCATGGACGAGCCGACCTCGGCGCTCGCCGAGCGCAGCGTCGCTTGGCTCTTCGGCGTCATGCAACGCCTGCGTGAAGCCGGCACCTGCATCGTCTTCACGTCGCACCGCTGGTCCGAGATCAAAGGCATCGCCGACCGCATCACGATCTTTCGCAACGGCGAGCATGTCGGCACCTACGCGTCCGCCGCGCTCGGCGAAGAAGAAGCCGTCGAACGCATGACGGGTCGCCGGATCGACGCGCTCTTTCCGGAGCGGGCGGCGCAGGACGATTCGAGGGTGGTGCTGGACGTGCAGCGGCTTTCGGCGGCGGGCCTGCACGATGTGAACTTCACCGCGCGAGCCGGTGAAGTACTCGGGATCGGGGGTCTCGCGGGACAGGGACAACACGAGCTCTTCGAGGCGCTCTTCGGCGTACGGCCGCGACGCGACGGTGCCGTGGCCGTCGGCGGGAGACCCGTGCGTATCGGCAGTCCGCGCGAGGCGATCCGCCACGGCATCGCCCTCATTCCCGAAGATCGCAAGACGGAAGGACTGCTCCTCGGTTTGCCGGTCCGGCAAAACCTCGCGCTGGCAATTCTGGAGCGCGTCTCGCGTAACGGCTTCGTGCGCGGGGCCGACGAGGACGAGCTCGTCGACGGCATGATCGCGAGCCTTGCAATTCGGACGCCGAGCGCCGACCAGCCGGTCGGCGCGCTCAGCGGCGGCAATCAGCAGAAGGTGCTCATCGGACGCTGGCTTTTGACGCAGGCGCGCGTGCTGCTGCTGTACGACATCACGCGCGGTGTCGACGTCGCGACCAAACGTGACATCTATGCCTTGATCGTCCGGCTGAGCGCGGAAGGCAAAACGGTGCTCTTCTATTCGACCGACACCGAAGAGATGGCGCATCTCGCACACCGCGTGCTGATCATGCGCGAGGGCGCGATCGTGCAAGAGCTGCGCGAGGACATCACGCCGGAAGCGATCGTCGCGGCGGCGATCCATGTTCGGGAGAGCGTGACGGTCGAGATTCCGGCGTGACGCCGGCAAGCGCACGCATTCGGCTCCGCTACGCGGTCGTGCAGAACGTGCCGTTGCTGCTGAGCCTCGGGCTGCTCGTCGCCATGACGATCGTCTACGCCGTACTCTTCGCCCTCAAGCAGCATCGGCCACCCGGCGGTTTCGAACTCTTGACCACAGCGAACAATTCGCTCAGCGTCGGGCTCGCGGCCATCGGGCAAACCTTCGTCGTGCTCACGGGCGGCATCGATCTTTCGGTCGGCGGCATCGTCGACGTCACCAACGGTTTGGCGGCGCGCATCATGGGGGACTCACCGGCCTCGATCGTGCTCGTCTCGGCGTTCGTGCTGTTGGTCGGCACCTGCGCCGGTCTGTTCAACGGCCTGCTCGTTGTGTACGGCCGCTTGCAGCCGATCATCGTCACGCTCGCCACGCTTGCAATATGGGAAGGCATCGCGCTCTTGATTCTCCCGCAGCAGGGCGGTGCGATTCCGCCCGCGCTCAGTGCCTTGCTTGCCGGGACGCTCCCGTTTCTTCCCGGCGTGCCCAGTAGCGTGGTCCTTGCGATTCTGCTGATTTTGGGGTGGCGCTTGTTGCGCCGCACGCGCTTTCTTACCGCCGTCTACGCGATCGGCAATGACGAGCGGGCGGCGCGTGCCAACGGCATCTCGATCGCGCGCGCGAAGATCGGCGCTTACACGCTCGCCGGCACCTGCGCCGGCGCCGCCGGCCTCTACTTCGCCGCCGTGAACACGTCGGGCGATGCGACGAGCGGCACGCCGTTCACCTTGACGTCGATCGCTGCCGTCGTACTCGGCGGCGTCAGTTTATTCGGCGGCCGCGGCAGCGCAATCGGCAGCCTCGCGGGCGCCTTCATCTTGACGCTGCTGCTCAACGCGCTCTTCTTCGCCGGCGTCAACACGCAGCTCCAGGAATTCTTTCAAGGGCTGTTCCTCATTCTGGCGGTCGTCGCGAGCACGCTCGTGCGACGCGCGCTGCAACCGGCGCGATGAGCGCGGCACGGGTGCGCCGGACGCCGTTTTCGCCGCGGTCGCTCTGGCGTTCGCAGCGCGGCACGGTGCTCGCCTACCTCGCAGCACTCGGCTTGCTCATCATCGGCGGCATCTACCGGCCGAGCATCTTGTTGCCCACGAACGTGACGACGTTACTGCTGCTCGCGTCCTTCATCGGACTCGCGGCCGCCGGCCAAACCTTCGTGATCCTCATCGGCGGCATCGATCTCTCGGTGCCGTGGGTCCTCAACGCAATGGCCGTCATGCTCACGACGGTCTCGCTCGGACGCGACGCACGCGCCTGGTGGGTCGTGCCGCTCGTGCTCGCAAGCGGACTCGCCGTCGGCGCGGTCAATGGCGCGGGCATCACGTTCTTCGAGATTCCGCCGGTCGTGATGACGCTCGGGATGAACGGCATCATGCAAGGGCTCGTGCTCGGCCTCACGGGCGGCTTCACGTGTCCGTCGTGCAATTCGTACTCGCCGCCGATCGTGCAAGCGGCGTTCACCGCGGAACCGGTGCCCGGTATCCCCAACGGCGTGATCGTGTGGGCGATCGTCGCGCTCGCCGTCGGTACGGTCCTCGGTCTCACGGTGCTCGGCCGACGCATCTACGCACTGGGCACGAACGCCGTCGCCGCCTATTTGTCGGGCGTCGACGTCAAGGCGGTCACGATCGTCGTGTACGCCCTGGGCGGCTTGTTCGCAGCGCTAGCGGGAATCGGACTCGCGGCCTTCGGCCAACAAGCGACGCTCGGGATGGGCGATCCGTTTCTCTTCGATAGCATCGCCGCGGTCGTGATCGGCGGCGCATCCATCTTGGGCGGGCGTGGCAGCTATTGGGGCACGATCGCGGGCGCAATTTTCCTGATCGTGTTGCGTTCCGTACTTCAGGAGTTTAGCATTGGTGAAGCCGGCCGTAGCATCGCCTCGGGCGTCGTCATCCTCATCGCACTGCTGCTCTACGGCCGCGAGCGCAGCGAAACGTAAATGGACGCAAGGCGTGCAAGCGCGGCGCTTGAACGGGAGGAATAAAAACATGCAATCCGCTGCAGCCCCGACCGCTCTCCGCGTCCCGAATGCGCGCTGGCTGCGGCTCATTCCGATCGCCATGATCGTGTACATCATCTCGTTCATGGACCGCACGAATATCAGCTATGCCTTCGAGGGCATGGGTCGGGATCTGGGGATCGACAAGACGGCGCAAGGCCTAGCCGGCGGCATCTTTTTCATCGGTTACATTTTTTTACAAATTCCCGGCGGCGTGCTCGCGGAACGGTGGAGTGCAAAGCGTTTCGTCGGCATCATGATCCTGCTGTGGGGTGCGATGGCGATCCTCGAGGGTCTCGTGCAAAACTTCACGCAGCTCTTGATCGTACGCTTTCTGCTGGGCGTTGCCGAAGGCGGCATCTGGCCCGCGATCCTCGTGCTGATCTCGCACTGGTTCCCCTCGGGCGAGCGCGCGCGCGCGTACGCGTTCTGGATGGTGAACCTCGCGCTCTCGAGCATCATCACGCAGCCGCTCTCGGGTGCTATCGTGGGTACGCTCGGCTGGCGCAGCCTGTTCGTGATCGAAGGGGTTCTCCCGTTCGTGATCGCGGCGCCGCTCTGGTGGCTCTTCATCGCGGACCGGCCCGAAGGCGCGCAGTGGCTCTCGCCCGTCGAGCGCGCGTACATTACGCGGGAGACGGCGGCCGACCGTCGCGCCGAACCGCCACCGATGACGATGCGCGCCGCCTTGCTGAGCGTGCGCGTGTGGCAGTTCGTCGTCGTCTATTTTCTGATCCAAGTCGGCTTCTACGGACTCAACCTGTGGTTGCCGACGTTGATCAAATCGCTGACACAGCAGGGCTTCGCCACGGTCGGACTCATCGCGGCGCTGCCGTACGTCGTCGCGATCGGCGGCCTGGCACTCAACGGCGCGTGGGCCGATAAGACGCGGCGTTATGCGCTGCACGTTTTCGGCGCGCTCGCGGTCGCCGCGATCTTTCTGCTCGTCTCCGTGCACGCGGGTACGCATGCCGTTTGGCTCTCGATCCTCGCCGTCTCGCTCGCGATGGGCGGCGCGCTCGCCTACGACGGGCCGTTCTGGGCGGCAGCCTCGCGGGCGTTGCCGGCCGCGGTCGCGGGCGGCGCAATGGGACTCATCAATGCGCTCGGAAATCTGGGCGGATTCCTCGGACCCTCGATCGGCGGATACTTGCAACAGACGAGCGGGAACTTCACGAGCACGGCTTCCGTTCTCGCCGGTTCGCTGCTACTTGGAGGTCTCGTGATGCTTACGATTCGTACGCGCACTCCCGCGAAGCCCGTAGCGGTCTCCGCATGAACGGGTCGCGTAACGGCAGCGCGCCGCTGCGTTCCGCGCAGTGGTGGGGCAAGATGGACCGCGACGGCTTCATCCATCGCTCTTGGATGCGCAGCGAAGGGTTCGCGCCCGACGTCTTCGAGAACCGGCCGGTGATCGGCATCTGCAATTCCTGGTCGGAACTGACATCGTGTAACGTGCACTTGCGCCGTGTCGCGGAAGCGGTCAAGCGCGGCGTGTGGGAAGCCGGCGGCTGGCCGCTCGAGTTTCCGACGATTTCGCTGGGCGAAACGTATATGCGTCCGACGACGATGCTCTTTCGCAATCTGATGAGCATGGACGTCGAAGAGTGCATTCGCGCGAATCCGATCGACGGTGTCGTCCTCCTCAGTGGTTGCGACAAGACGACGCCGGCGCAGCTGATGGGCGCGGCGAGCGTCGATTTGCCGGCGCTGATGCTGACGGGCGGTCCGATGCTAAACGGCAAGTATCGCGGCCAGGACGTCGGCTCGGGCACGATGGTGTGGGAATTTTCCGAAGAGGTGCGCGGCGGGCGGATGAGCTGGCCCGATTTTTTCGATGCCGAAGCCGCGCAGTCACGTAGCAACGGGCACTGCATGACGATGGGTACGGCATCGACGATGGCGAGCATGGCGGAAGCGCTCGGCATCGCACCGACGGGCAACGCAGCGATCCCCGCGGTCGACTCGCGGCGCATGGCGCTCGCGCAGCTCTCGGGACGCCGGATCGTCGAGATGGTGCGCGAGGATCTGCGCATGTCGCACATCTTGACGCGCGCCGCCTTCGAGAACGCAATCCGCGTCAACGCCGCGATCGGTGGTTCGACCAACGCCGTCATTCATTTGCTCGCAATCGCGGGCCGGGTCGGCGTCGACCTCACGCTCGACGATTTCGATGCGCTCGGACACGACGTTCCGCTGCTCGTGAATTTGCAACCGTCCGGCAAGTATCTGATGGAAGACTTCTACTATGCCGGTGGCGTACCGGCCGTGGTGCGCGAACTCGGCGATTTGCTCGATCGCGCTGCACTCACGGTCGCCGGCAAAACCATCGGTGAGATGACGCACGACGCACCCTGTTACAACCGCGAAGTCATCGCGACGCTCGCGCAGCCGGTGAAGCCGGCCGCCGGTATCGCCGTATTGCACGGCAACCTCGCACCGCGTGGCGCCGTCATCAAGCCCTCCGCGGCGTCGCCCGCGCTGCTGGTGCACCGCGGCCGTGCCGTCGTCTTCGAAAACATCGAAGACTACAAAGCCCGCATCGACGATCCCGACCTCGACATCGACGAGACGTGCGTCATGGTGCTCAAGGGCGCGGGACCGCGCGGTTATCCGGGCATGCCGGAAACCGGCAACCTGCCGCTGCCGCCGAAAATCTTGGCGCAGGGAATCACCGATATGGTTCGCATCTCCGATGCACGCATGAGCGGCACGGCGTACGGCACGGTCGTGCTGCACGCGTCGCCCGAAGCGGCCGCCGACGGTCCGCTCGCGCTCGTCGCGAACGGCGACATCATCGAGCTCGACGTGCCCGCGCGCCGGCTCGATATGCTCGTGAGTGAAGCGGAACTCGACCGCCGCCGCGCGAGCGCACGACAGCAGCCCGCGCACTTCGAGCGCGGCTATGCGAAACTCTACGTCGAGCACGTCCTGGGGGCCGAGCGCGGCGCGGACTTCGACTTCCTGGTCGGTACGAGCGGCTCGCTCGTCGCCCGGGAGATGCATTGACTCCGCGCGGCATCTATGCGGCGGCGTTGACGCCCTTCGCACGCGATTTGCAAATCGATACGGAACGCTTGATCCGCCACTGCCGAGACGTGCTCGTGCGGGGCTGCGACGGCGTGTCGCTTTTCGGTACGACGGGCGAAGCGAATTCGCTCGCGGTCGCCGAACGTACGGCTGCGCTCGAGCGCGTGGTCGATGCGGGAATCGCGCCGCAGCGGTTGATGCCCGGAACGGGCTGCTGCGCGTTGCCCGACACGATCGCGCTCACGCATCACGCGCTCGCTTTGGGCGTAACGGCCGTGCTCGTCTTGCCGCCGTTCTACTATAAGAACCCGAGCGATGAGGGTCTCTTCGATGCCTACGCGCACATCATCGAGACGGTCGCCGACGACCGGCTACGCATGTATCTGTACCACATCCCGCAATTTTCGGGGGTACCGCTCTCGATCGCTCTGGTCGAACGTCTGCGCGCGGCGTATCCGCGGACGGTCGTCGGGATCAAAGACAGTTCCGGCGACTTTGCGAACGCGCAGGCGCTCTGCGCGCTCGGCGATTTCGGCGTTTTCATCGGAGCCGAGCGTCTCATCGTGAAAACCCTCGACCTCGGCGGAGCGGGCACGATCTGCGCGCTCGCAAATATCGTTCCGGAAACGCTCGCGGACCTGTACGCGCGGCGAAGCGCGCCGGAGGCGGCGGCGCTGCAGGCGCGCGTCTGCGCGCAGCTCGACGTGCTCGACCGCTTCGGCTTCATTGGCGCGCTCAAAGCGCTCTTGGCAGCGCGCGATGCCGCCCAGGATTGGCAAACCGTCCGGCCACCGCTGCGCGCCCTTGCGTCCGCGCAGCACGCGGCGCTTCACGCCGCGTTCGATGGTCTCGCGCTTACGACGTAACGCCGCGCAGGTGGACGGTTACCGGACGCGCCGGCGACGGACGCGTGAGAAAACCGGTCTGCGCAGCGCCGCTTTCGCAGCGTTGTATCTGGAGGCAGGCATGGCAATGAGTCTTCCCACGAGCAGTGCGAGCGATCTCCCCTTACAGCCGGACGCGCTCCGTATCCGGCTCGGCATTCACGTCGTGTATGCAGCTTTCGGCCTGATCGGAATAACGACGGTCGCGTGCTTTGCCTTCTGGGCGTGGCATGGAGCAGGCGTGCAGATTCAAGCGAGCGACATCGTCGCCGTACTCGGTACGGTGACGGGCATCGTCGGCACCGTGGTCGGCGCGTTCTTCGGTATCAGCATCGCCGGTTCTGCGAAAGATCAGGCCAACGCCGCGCGCACGCAGGCGCAACACATCACGGAAAGCCTGCTCGCACAAGCCCAGCCCGCTGACGCGAGTTCCGCTCTCGAGGCGGCGCAAAACGGCGGCCTTGCAACGCCATAGACTTCACCGCGGGCGTCACGGCAGATTCTTGTGAAAGTACCCCGCGATCATCTTGCGCGCGACCGGCGCCGCCGTGTTCGCGCCGTAGCCGCCCGAGCGTTCCATGAACACGGCGATCGCGAATTTCGGGTGGTCTGTGGGCGCATAGGCGATGAACCACGTCGTGTTGGGACCTTCGCCGCCGTCGGTCTCGGCCGTTCCGGTCTTGCCGCCGTACGGCACGCCCGGCACATCTTCGCCATAGGCGGTGCCCCAGGGCTGCGTCACCTGCGCCATGCCGGCGCGCACCTCGCGCAAGGCTTCCGCGGTGACGGGCACGTGCCGGATGATGTCGTGATCGAAGCGCTTGATCACGCGCCCACGCGCGTCGCGAATCGCTTCGACGAAATGCGGCCGGTAGAGCGTGCCGCCGTTGACGACCGTCGCCGCGATATCGGCCATCTGGAGCGGCGTTGCCTGCATCGCACCCTGCCCGATCGCGAGCTGGCAGACGTCGCTTGGTTCGAGGGGCAAGCCGTAGACTTTCATCGACCAGGCGTTGGTCGGCCAGTTGCCGGCATACTCGCCCGGAATGTCGATGCCCAGCTTCTTGTCGAGTCCGTATTCGAGCGCCCAGTGGCGCAGACGCGCATGACCTAAGCGATAACCCAACTGATAGAAGTAGCCGTCCGACGATGCCGCGAGCGCGTGAACGAAGTTCGTTGTTCCCAGCCCCCCTGAAGCGATGTCGACGAATGTGTGCCCGTGACAGTTCCAGGCGCCCGAATCGTACAGCACTTGATTTTTACCGATAACGCCCGATGAGATGGCGCCGCTGCCGGTGACCATCTTGAAGGTCGAGCCGGTCGGCGTCGCGGCCCCGATCGCACGGTTGTAGAGCGGGTGCAGCGCGTCTTTGAGATAGCGGGCGTACGTCGACTCTTTGATGCCGTTCGTAAAGTCATTGGGATCGAAGTTGGGGTACGAGGCCATCGCGAGGATGCCACCGTCCTTGGGATCGATCGCGACGACGGCGCCCGCCATGCGGCGTCCGCGTAGTTTCCCCGTGGCGAGCAGTTGCTCGCGCAGCGCCGTCTCCGCGAGTTGCTGGAGACGCCAATCCACCGAAAGCACGAGGCTGTTGCCGGGGACCGGTTCGACGGGCCCCAGACGGCGCACGAGTCGTCCTTGCGCGTTGACCTCGATCTGCTCACCGCCGGGCTTGCCGCGCAAATACGCATCGTACTGCTCCTCGAGACCATCCTTGCCGATGACGTCGTTTGGCGTATAGCCTTTGCCCCGCAGTTCGTTGTACTCGTCTTCGGTGATCGCTCCGACGTAGCCCAAAAAGTGCGAGCCGAGTTTGCGATAGGGAAAGTCGCGGACGGGCTGCGCTTCGAGATCGAGGCCGGGCAACTGATCTTGCGCTTCGGCGAGCCGCGCCATCTGCGTCGTCGTGAGATCGGACCGCAGCACGATTGGACCGTACGGCTCGTAGGTGGCGACTTCATCGAAGCTCTTGTAATTCGTGCCGTGGTGGTGTAGCAAACGCTTCCACAGCGCGTCCTCGGAAACGCCCAGAACGTTTGCCAACTCGTGCATGGTTGCTGCGACGTCGTGCACGTCCGAGGGAATCATCGCAACGACGAACGATGGACGGCTGCGTACGAGCACCACGCCGTGCCGATCGTAAATGCGTCCGCGCGGCGCTGCGACGGGTATGCGGCGAATCTGGTTCGCGCGCGCGGCCGCCGCGAAGCGAGCGCCTTGCAGAACCTGGACTTGCGTCAGGCGCGCGACGAGTGCAAGTAATGCGACGAGGACGGCAAGCGTGAAGATCGCGAGCCTCGGGCCCCGGCCCGCGAAAGGCCGCGGCGCCTCAGCGACGGTGCGCATGCAGCAGTTCGGGACGGAAGCGAACGGCTGCGAAGGCGACGAGCGCGTCGAGCAGCGCTTGCCACAGAACCGCCGGTAGATGCTCGAGCGCCATCGCGAGCGGCCGTCCCTCGAGTTGCAGGATGAGCGCAACAGCGCCGTAGCGGACGAGCGTGACCAGCGCGACGCCCGGAACGACGACGAGCTGCGTATCGGCGAGCCACGTGCGGGCGAGCCGTCCGAAGAGCAATCCCGCAAGCGCGGTTGCGAACGTCCAGGCGGCGCCCGTCGTCCCGGAGAGCGCGTCTTCGCACGCGCCCGCGATCAATCCGAACGTGAGCCCGCGCAGCGTGCCGGTTCGCACGCCGTACCACGCGACGACGAGCAGCACGAACGAGGGTGTCGCACCGCGGAAGGCGACGATCGGCGCGAGCGTCGATTGCACGGTGAGCGCCACGCCGAGCGCGAGCGCGACGTGCCACCACACCGGCGGTTCGGCAACGAATTGCGGCGCGGAGGTCTCACCGGGCTTGTAGGCGAGCCAAAAAGCGCGCGTCCGGACGACGTCGTCGACATCCCTGCGTCCCATCAGTGCGGCAGGACGACCACTTGCGCGAGGCGTCCGAACGCGACCGCGGGTTCCAAGATCGCGGTCTGGTAGAGGCCGCCTTCGGGATGGATGACGCGCGTGATGCGTCCTACGGGCAACCCCGCCCGAAAGGACCGGCCGCGGCCCGTGACGACGCGGTCTCCCACGCGCAGCTTCGCATCTTGCGAGACGTACTGCAGCGCGAGACGCGCGTTCGTGCCCGCGACGATCCCCCACCAGCGGCCGCGCTGGACGACCGCCGGTACTTTGCTCGCAGCATCGGTCACGAGCAGCACGGAACTTTCGAAGGCGTCGACGTGCACGATGCGTCCCACGACGCCGTCGTCGTCGATTACGCCGTCGTCCACTGCAATGCCGGCTTGCTCGCCCCGATCGAGCGTGACGACGCGTGAAAGGTTTTCGGGATCGTAGGCGATCGCGTTCGCCACGACGCCGCCGGGATCGGCCGCCGCGGTGCGCGCGATCGCTTCGGCGTCCGGTGCCCGCGCGAGCGCTTCGCGCATCCGCGCGTTCTCCATTCGCAGCGCGCGATTCTCGTCGCGCAGGTCGCGATTCTGCGCGAACAGCCGTGGCGTACTGGTGACCGTATCGCCTGCAACGCGGACGACGCCTACGGTCGCCGCGACCGCACTCTGAACGACGACAGCGGCCGAGGTCACCGCGGTCGCGATCGGACTCTGCCGTCCGGTTTTAAGGGCGTCGAGCTGGACGAGCGCGATCACCGCGGCAACGATGACCGTGCCGATTACGGTGAATAGCTTCCTCTCATCCCGATACGTAAAGATTGATACCACCTCGTGAACCGGTCCGCATGCGGACGAACCTGTTCCAACAGCGTCGGCGATCCCAATATTTCGCCGGCACCGCGCGCGACGCACAACAGCGGCTCCGCCGCGATCGTGGTCGGCACGCCCACCCGGTTGCCGATCGCGCTCGCGAGGCCGGCGATGAGCGCTCCGCCACCGGTCAACGTGATTCCGCTTTCGATCAAGTCGGCGGCGACGTCGGGTGGTATCGCATCGAGAACGGCAAGAACCGCACGCATGATCGCATCGACGCCCTCACGCATCGCTTCGGCGACGGTTTCCTCGCCCACTTCCCGCGACGCGGGCCGGCCCGCGTCCAGATCGTTACCGTTGACGCGCAGCGCTTCGCGGCCGGGGGCGCGTCCCGTGTAGCCGAGCTCGATCTTCAAGCGTTCGGCAGTGAGCCCGCCGATGGCGAAGTGTTCGCTGCGCAGGCGGGCGACGATCGCCGCATCGAGCTCGTCGCCGCCGACTTGCACCGACGAGAGGGCGATGACGCCCGCCGTGCCGAGCACCGCGATCTCCGTCGTGCCGCCGCCGATATCGACGATCATCTGGGCGCTGCGGCTCGTGACGTCGAGTCCGGCGCCGACCGCAGCCGCGACGGCCTGCGGCACGTACGTGGTATAGCGTGCGCCGGCGGCACGGACGGCCTGCTCGACGGCTTTGCATTCGATGTCGGTCGCGCAGCCGGGAATCGAGGCGACCAGACGCGGCGCCAGGCGCGGACGCGTGCTAAGCGTGCGGTCCACCAGGCGCGCGACGAGCGTCTGCGCGGCGCGAAAATCCGAGATCGTGCCGCGCCGCAGTGGATGAACGACGCGCAGGTACGGCGGCGTTCGGCCCTCCATCTCCTTGGCGGCGTGACCGATCGCGACGACCGCGTTCGTGCGGCCGTCGATCGCGACGACGGATGGTTCGCTGACGATCACGCCCGCGCCGCGCTCGTACACGACCGTGTTCGCGGTGCCGAGATCGAGTCCGAGATCCGGACTGACCGTTGCCAGGACGCTCGCACTCAAGCGGCTCAAGCCGGCACCGCTCGGTTCGTTGCCGGTAAACGCAAGCCGAGTTTGGGCAGCCGCCGGACGAAGTCGCCGAGCGGAAAGCCCATGACGGTATGAAAGTCGCCCTCGATGCGCTCGACGAGCGCCGCGCCGCGACCTTGAATGCCGTAGGCGCCGGCCTTGTCGAACGGTTCACCCGTTGCGACGTAGGCCGCAATCGTTGGCGCGTCGAGCGTCACGAAACGCACGCCCGTCGCGCTCGTCGCTGCGATGCGCCGGCCGCTCGTCGTGTCCAGAACGCAATAGGCCGTATAGACGACGTGCTCGCGGCCGCCGAGCAGGCGCAGCATCGTCGCTGCTTCGTCTGCGTCGCGCGGTTTTCCGAGCGCAGCGCCATCGACGTCGACGACGGTGTCGGCCGCGACGATCACCGCAGCCGGCTCGTCCGCGGCGACGGCTGCGGCTTTCTGCGACGCATGGTACGCAGCGAGCGCGGCCGAATCGAGTTCCGCCCGCGCGCCTTCAACGACGCCGCTCGGAACGACGTGGACGTGGAGGCCGAGGGAACGGAGCAACTCGAAGCGCCTCGGCGAAGCGCTGGCGAGTACGATCGAATCCAAATCGCGCATGTGCGTCGTTGCACTCGAGTATAGAGAACGCGGTCGCGGTTTGTATAGAATCGCCTCGAAAAAAATTACTGATAGATGCGGCCGTCGACGCGCACGTAGCCGGCCGCATGGCGGCCACGCGGATCGAGATGCGTGTAATGAATGAGTCCGCCGCGGGGATCGAAGATGTACTCGCCGCGTATCTCGGCGGCCTCTCCGCTGCGCAGCGGAATCGGCCCCGTCAGATCGATGTTGGATTCGACGCGCACCGTGAGCCCGCGCCCCGCACTGCCGGCCAAATGGAGTAGGAAACCTTCGTGCAGGCCACTGGGGCCGCGCCGTGTCCCCAGGATGCGAGCGACGCTCCCGTCCGCCGTGACTTCGACGCGCGAGCGTTGATAGCGCCAAGCATCGTACACCGCCGCATTCCCCGCCCCCCCACCGCCGCCCGCACACGCCGCAACCCCGGTCACCATGGCAAGCACCATCAACCGCAAGCGCCACCCTGTGCCCGCGGCTTGCGGCGCAGCCGCAAACGCCATGGCTTTACTGAGCCAATCCAACGCACCGCCAAAAATTCGCAAGACAATAAGCTCAGTAAAGACAGTCGTTCCGCAGCAGTTCGTCATTCGTTTCGCGCCGGACGACGACGCGGTGCTCGCCTGCACCGGCGAAGACGACGGCCGGCCGTGGAAAGCGGTTGTAGTTGCTCGCCATGCTGAACGTGTATGCGCCCGTCGTCGCGAACGCGAGGAGATCGCCGCGGCGCAGGTCGCTCGGGAGCGGCGCGACGACGAGACGATCGTTCTCGCACGAGCGCCCGCAGACAACCGTCTCCTCGCAGGGTTCCGGCGAGACGCGGTTCGCCAGCGCCGGCTCGTGCACCGCGCCGTAGAGGGCCGGACGCGGATTGTCGGCGATTCCGCCGTCGACGATTGCAAAGCGGCGCGCGCCCTGGCGTTTGACCGCGGCAACGCGGTAGAGCGACGTTCCGGCGTCAGCAACGATCGCGCGGCCCGGCTCGATACCCAGACGCGGTGGGGTGACGGCGTGCGCGAGCGCCAGCGCGTCGCGCGCGGCCGTAAGTGCGCGCAGCGTTGCGGCGACGTCGAGCGCCGCAGCGTCGCCGCTCGAGACGATGCCGAATCCGCCCCCGACGACGAGCTCGCGCAGCGGCGCGCCCTGGGCGAGCGCCGCTGCGTAAGCATCGAAGATGACGCGCAAGCTGGCAGCGTACGGTGCCGCATCGAAGATCTGCGAGCCGAGATGGCTGTGCAGGCCGACGAGGCGCAGTCCCGGTGCGGCCCGGGCGCGCGCGACTGCGCTCGCGACGTCGCGCATGGCAAAACCGAATTTCGAGTCTTCACCGCCCGTGCGGACGTACGCGTGCGTGTGCGCTTCGATTCCGGTATTGAGGCGTAGGAGAACGTGCACCGGCCGCTGGGCCGAGGCGAGCGCCGCGAGCGCAGCGAGTTCTTCGCCGTGATCGACGACGACGCGGCCGACGCGACCCGCGACGACCGCGTGCAGCTCCGCATCGGTCTTGCCGCAGCCGTGCATGACCAGGCGTTCGGGCGCGTAACCCGCGCGCTCCGCCGTGAGCAACTCGGCGAGCGAACAGACGTCGAGTCCCAGCGGCGTCGCGGCGAGCCGCTGCGCCAGGGCGACGAACAGCAATGCTTTACCAGCGTACGAAACGTCGATAGCGAGCTCGGCGCCGAGCGACGCGAACGCGGCGGCGTTCGCGTCCAAGGCGTCCGTGTCGATGACGAGAAGCGGCGTCCCGTACGTTTGCGCGAGCGCTGCGGCCGCAACGCCGCCGATTCTGCGCGCGCCCGCATCAGTACGCATGCGACCCGGCGCCCGCCACGGGATAAAGACGGCGCTCGGCGATCAAACGATCGACGGGCTCGGGCACGAGGTAGCGAATCGTCCCGCCGCGAGCGAGTTGGGCGCGCACGAGGGTGGCCGAACCGTTGAGCGCCGGCAACTCGAGAATCCGGAACTTGACGCGCTGCTCGTGCGAGAGCGTCGCCAGAAACGCGTCGACCCGTTCGGGCGCGCGTTCGGCCCGCGGCGCGATCGCAAAGGCATCGAGGTTCGCGAGCACGACGTCGAAGCGCTGCCACGGGGATTCGACGAGCGAATCGCCCCCGACGACGAACGTGAGGTCGTCGGCGGGATAGCGGGAACGCAAGCGCGGCACCAAATCCGCACTGTACCCGGTCGCGTGTGGCTCGAGATCGGTCGTGTCGATCGCGAAGTGCGGGTTGGCGGCGATAGCGACGCGCAGCATCGCGAGCCGATCCTCGACCGTGGCGATCGGCGCGACGCGGTAATGCGAACCGCGCGTCGGCAAAAAGAGCATCCGTTCGAGGCCGAGTTCGACGCGCGCCGCCTCGGCGACGAAGAGATGCGCGTTATGGACCGGGTCGAACGTGCCGCCGAAGAGGCCGAGCTTCACGGCGCCGGGCGGGCGTGCAGCGCCGAGCGATGCTCGGCGTGGGCGACGCCCGCGCGATAGCCCAGGCCAAAGGCGAGGACGACGACGAGCGCGAGCGCGATGAAGAAGCCGATATAAAACTTTGCGGTCGCGCTCACGACGGGGCTTGGCGAATCGGCGTCGATCACGAGTAATCGAACTCGTAACCGGCGATGCGGATCGTGTCGCCGTCGCGCGCACCGAGTTCGCGTAATTTCCGATCGACGCCCATCTTCGCGAGAATCGCTTCGAAGCGCCCGAGTCCTTCGTCCGTTTCGAAATCCGTCATCGCGGCGAGCCGTTCGATCCGTTCGCCGGAGACGACATAGGTGCCGTCGTGCGCCACTTCGATCGCGAACGGTTCCTGCGGCGTGAGCACGAAGCGCGGAGGATCGGGAACGGCGAGCGCGACGGGCGGAGCCGCGGCGACCTCGCGATACGCGGCGAAGAGCAGGTCGCGCACGCCCTCGCCCGTCGCGGCGGAGATGCCGCGTAAGCCGGGCAGCCGCTCGCGTAGCTCCGCGAAGCGCTCGCGCGACTCGGGCAAGTCCAATTTCGAGAGAACCAGGAGCGTCGGGCGCTCGAGCAGCGACGGGTTCCAGAGCCGCAGCTCGCTTTCGATCGTCGCTTTATCCGCGAGGATGTCGTCGGCCGGCCGCGCGCCGTCCATGAGATGAACCAGGACGCGCGTCCGCTCGATGTGCCGCAGAAACCGGTCGCCGAGCCCGGCGCTCGCATGGGCACCCTCGATGAGCCCCGGGACATCGACGAGCACGAAGGATTCCTCGGCGCCCAGCCGCACGACGCCGAGCTGCGGCTCGAGCGTCGTGAAGGGGTAGTCTGCGATCTTCGGCCGCGCCGCCGACGCAACCGAAAGCAAGGTCGATTTGCCGGCGTTGGGCAGTCCGACGATGCCGCAGTCGGCGAGCAGCTTGAGCTCGAGGCGCAAGGTGCACGACTCGGCGGGCTCCCCGCGCTCGGCGAAGCGCGGCGCCTGGCGTGCCGAAGTTGCGAAGTGTTGGTTGCCCAGGCCGCCGCGGCCGCCCTTGGCGACGCGAATGCGCTCCCCGGAGGTGGATAGGTCGGCCAGCAGCAGCTCCCGGCCGTCCCCTTCGATGCGGTACGTGAGCGTGCCGACGGGCACCGGCACGACGAGTTCTTCGGCGCTGCGGCCGGACTTGTTGGACGTCGAGCCCGCTTTGCCATCGACCGCGGCGAAGGCTTTTTTGAAGCGAAACTCGATCAAAGTCGAAAGTTCGGCCGTCGCTTCGAGCACGACGTCGCCTCCCCGGCCGCCGTCGCCGCCGGCCGGCCCGCCTTTGGGCACGTACTTCTCGCGCCGCCAGGCGACGATACCGTCACCGCCTCTGCCGCCCGCCACCGTAATGGTCGCCTCATCGATGAATTGCATGCGGCGGCGTCAGCGCGGCAGCGGTGGCGAGGTTGAAAAACAAAAGAGCCCGGAGGCTCTTCGCATCGCCGTTGCGGAAGGGCCCGCGGCCCGCTCAGGCCTCGGCGAGAACGTTGACGTGCTGACGATTGCGCTTCTCGGAGAAGTGCACGCGGCCTGGAACGAGCGCGAAGAGGGTGTTGTCCTTGCCCATGCCGACGCCGTTACCGGGATAAAACTTCGTGCCGCGCTGCCGCACGATGATGTTGCCGGCGAGGACGAGCTCGCCGCCGTAGCGCTTGACGCCCAGCCGCTGGGCGTTGGAGTCGCGTCCGTTGCGGGTCGAGCCGGCGCCCTTTTTGGACGCAAAAAGCTGCAAGTCAAAGGTGAACATGGCGGCCGTAAGTATAGCAGCCCGCCCGCCGGTGCGCAATCGACTTACGCGACGGCTGGACCGGGCGGCCGGCTCGCGAGATCGTCGAATTCCGAAAGTACGCTCGAGAGGCCATCGCGGCCGCGCTCCCACACGGCGCGGACCGTAGGGTCGGTCGTAGCCGTGCCCGCGGTGCGGGCCACTTCGATCGCATCGCGGAGCAGTTCGCGCACGGTCATGAGGTTGTCGCGGTCGTTCATGCGGGCACGGGGCCGCCGGCGGGGACGTCGAGTCGGGCTGACATGTCATCAACGTCCCCGGCGACGCCCCCGCCAAACGCGGGGCAGGCGCCGCCGCCCGAACCGTCATACGTTCTCGGGCTCGGCGGCAGTCTTTGCCCTCGCGCTCTCGCATGCAGCGCATCACGCGATGCGCGACGAAGCGGTGCGTAGTACTAGGGTCTCCATATATTTTTTGGGGGCCCACGCCGCACCGTCGGCGTGGGGGCGTGCAGTGACGTTTCCGGCGCAACGTGCCGGAAGCGTCACGGAGCGCCAGCCGCGGCGCAACGTGCCGCGGCTCTTAAGAAGGACTTCGGTGGATAAGAAACGGGTCGTCATTACCGGCATGGGAGCCGTCACGCCGCTCGGAAACTCGCGCGACGCCTTCTGGCGCGCGCTGATTGCGGGCGAGAGTGGCGTCGCTACAGTAACGGCATTTGACGCCGCCGCGGCCGGCCTCAAAGCGCAGATCGCGGCCGAAGTGAAGAACTTCGATCCCGATGCGCTGATCGGCCGGCGCGACGCACGCCGTATGGATCGCTACGCGCAGTTTGCGTGGGTTGCGGCCCAGGAAGCGATTGCGGATGCGGCCTTCCCCGCGGACAAGGCGCTGCGCGACGAGACGGGCGTCGTGGTCGCCAGCGGTATCGGCGGCATCATCACGATTCAAGATAACGTCACGAAGGCGCGGGCGACCGGCACGGCCGGCCGCATCACGCCCTTCTTCATTCCCATGCTCATGAGCAACGCGGCGCCCGCGCAGATCTCGATGCGCTACGGCTTTCGCGGGCCGATGTACGCGGTCTCGAGCGCTTGCGCGAGTTCGAACGACGCCTTCGGCGTCGCCTACGATCTCATCATCCATGGTAAAGCGCGTGCGATGATCACGGGCGGGTCTGAAGCGACGATCACGGACGTCGCGATGGGCGGCTTCGACTCGATGAAGGCGCTCTCGACGCGCAATGACGAGCCGGCGCGAGCGAGTCGCCCCTTTGATCGAGAGCGCGACGGGTTCGTGCTCGCCGAGGGCGGCGCGATCTTCGTCGTCGAGGAACTGTCGGTCGCGCAAGGGCGCGGCGCGCGCATCTACGCCGAGCTGCTGGGCTACGGCCAGTCGGCCGACGCCTACGATCTCGTCGCCGTCGATCCCGAGGGCGGCGGCGTCGAGCTCGCCCTGCGGCGCGCGTTCGCGAGCGCCGGCATCGCGCCGAGCGAGATCGACTACGTCAACGCGCACGCGACCTCGACCCCGATCGGCGACCCGGCCGAATCACAGGCTCTGGGCCGCGTCATCGGCGCGGATGGCCACCCCTTCGCCGTCAGTTCGACCAAGAGCATGCACGGGCACGCGCTCGGTGCAGCGGGCGCGATCGAGGGCGTCGCGACCGTGCTCGCCATCCAGAACGGCATCATCCCGCCGACGATCAATTACGAATATCCCGATCCCGAGTGTACCCTCGATTACGTGCCCAACGTCGCACGCAAGGCCGAGCTCGACGTCGCGATCTCGAGCTCGTTCGGGTTTGGCGGCCACAACAGCGTCGTGGTCTTCCGAAAATTTAAGGACTGAAGCGAGGTGGCCGGTGAGGCGCGGCGGCGCAAGCTGCGCGCGCTGTTGACGCGCGCGGGTGTGCCGCACGCCGACCCGGGCGCGTTCGAGGATGCCTTCGTACACGAAAGCGCCGTCAAAGAGCGGCTCGCGCCGCGTTCCAACGAGCGCCTCGAGTTTCTGGGCGACGCGATACTGGGCAATGTCGTCGCGGCTTCGCTCTTCGAGCGCTATCCCGACGCGGCGGAGGGCGAACTCGCGCTGCGCAAATCGTCGCTCGTTTCCGATTTCTCGATTGCCGATACGGCCGAGCGGCTCGGTTTCGACGCGCTTCTCGTCCTGGGCGCGGGCCACGCGAACGAGGCATCATCGCGGCGTCGTTCGGCGCTGGCGGACGCCTTTGAAGCGTTCGTCGCGGCGCTCGACCGCGCGTGCGGCCGCGATGCGGTCGCGGCGTTCATCGCGCGCGAACACGTCGCGCCGCGCGAGGGACGGCGCGAGCCCCTCGACGATCCCAAGACCGTGTTGCAGGAGTGGATGCAGAAGCACCATGGCGCCCGGCCGCAGTATGTGGAGCGCTTCGAAGGTCCCGACCACGAGCGCATGTTCTTCGCCGAAGTGACGGTGCCGGAGGTGGTTTGCGCCCAGGGCAGCGGTCCTTCGAAGAAAGCCGCGCAGCGCGCTGCAGCTGCGGCTGCGCTCGCGCAGCTCGCGCCGCGCTACGACGACCTCGGACCCCGCGTTCTCTCGCGCGCCGTGGCGGCGGCCGTTTCTAAGAAAAGACGCGCGGCAGGGCGCGCGCTGCAGACCAAGCGCGGCGCCCCGTCGAAGAAGAAGCGGACGTGAAGCTCACTTCCCTGCGGCTCTTCGGCTTTAAGACGTTCGCAGAGCAGACCGCGCTTGCATTCGAGCCCGGCATCACCGCGCTCGTCGGTCCCAACGGCTCGGGAAAATCGAACCTCGTCGATGCGATCCGCTGGGTTCTGGGCGAACAGAGCCCGAAGTCGCTGCGCTCGACGAAGACCGAAGACGTCATCTTTGCGGGCAACGACCGGCGCAAGCCGCTCGGCATGGCCGAAGTCTCGCTGACGTTCTCCAATGACGACGGTGCGCTCAAAATCGACGCACGCGAAGTTCAGCTCACGCGACGCGCGTATCGCGCGGGCGAGAGCGAGTTTTTCATTAACCGGCAAAGCGTTCGCCTACGCGACGTGATCGAGTTGCTGATGGGTACGGGTCTGGGCCCCGGTTCCTACGCGATCGTCTCGCAAGGTCAGATCGATGCGATCCTGGCCGCCAAACCGTCGGACCGGCGCAGCCTCTTCGAGGAAACCGCCGGCATCAGTAAATTTCTGGCGCGGAAGAACGAGTCGCTGCGCCGTCTGGAACAGACCGAGCAAAACGGCATCCGCGTCAATGATGTGCTCGCCGAGCTCACCGCGCGCGTCCCGGAGCTCGAGACGCAAGCGCGCCGCGCCCGGCGCTACCGTAAGGCCTCCGCGCGCGCGCGGGATCTCGAGATCCTCTCGTACGTTCGTGCGAGCGCGTCGCGCCGCACCGAGCGCGACGGCCTGCAAGCGCAGCTCGAGCGGCTCGAATTCGAACGCACGCGCGCAGCGGCGGGAGCGGCGACGGTCGACGCCGATCTGGCGACGCTGCGCACCGACCTCTACACGCGCGAACGCGCACTCGAGTCGTTGCGCACCGAAGCGATGCAAGCCCGCGCAGAACTCGCCGAACTCGAGTCGCAGCGGGCGGCGACGAGTGCGCGCCGCGACGCGCTCGAAGGCCAATCGTCCCAGTTCACGGGGGACCGCGAGCGCGCGGAGCGCGAGCGCAGCGAACTCGCGCGAACGATCGAACGGCTCGAAGCAGAAGTCGTTCCGCACGTCGCCGAACTCGAGCGCGCGCGCGAGCGGGAACGTAGCGCGCAGGAGGCGCTCGCAACGGCGCGCGCGGCGCTCGAACGAATCTTCGCGGCGCTGCGCGAGGTGGAAGCGGCGGCCGCCGCCGACGCCGCGACGGACGCCGAGCGTCGGGCGCAACTCGCCGCGACGCAGTCGGAGTACGAGCGTCTCGAGCGCGAGAGCTTCAACTTGCGCGAAGAAGGCGAGCGGCGCAGAGAACGCGTCGCCGAAGGGACCCGCGAACGCGGCGTCGCGCGCGCCGAACTCGAGGCGCTCGAAGCGCAGGCGGCCCGCGCGCGCAGGGCGGCGCAGCATGCCGATGCGCGGGTCGCGACGACAGCGCACGCGCTCGCCGAAGCGCAAGCCGCGTACCGCGCCGCGACGAGCGAACTCGCCGGCGCCGAAGCGCGGCTGCACACGATCGAAGAACTCGAAGCGAACCTCGAAGGGCACGTGCCCGGCACGCGGGCGGTGCTCGAAGCGGCGCGGCGCGGCGATCCGGGCGGCATCGTCGGCGTGGTGTCCAATCTCGTGCGCGTCGAGGAAGCGTATGCGCGCGCGCTCGACATCGCCTTCGGCGCGGCACTTTCCAATATCGTGACTGAGCGCGCCGAAGATGCCGAACGCGCGATCGCGTATCTGCGCGCGCGCGAAGCGGGCCGTGCGACGTTCTTGCCGCTCGATACGCTCGGCGAGCGGCTGGGACGCGACCCGCGCCAGACGCCGCGAACCGTGGGTGTCATCGGGTACGCGCATACGCTCGTCGAACCCGTCGAGCCGCGTTACGCCGGTATCGTCGCGTTCTTGGTCGGGCGGATTCTCGTCGTCGAATCGCTCGAGGTCGGCGTGGGTCTCGTACGCGGTGACGGTTTCCGCGATACGATCGTCACGCTCGAGGGCGACGAGATCCGCGGCGGCGGTGCGATGACGGGCGGCCGCTACAAGCGCGAGCGCAGCATCCTTTCTCGGCGCGCACAGGCGCGTACGCTCTCGGACGCGCTTCCCGCTATGCGCGCGCGTCTCGACGCCGCACAGGCTGCGGCTTCGGCCGCGAGCGAGGACAGCGCGCGAGCGACGCGCGAACGGGACGCCGCGCATAACGGCGATGCACAGATCGCGGTGCGCGTTCGCGACGCACACGCGCGCGTCGCCGGACTCGAAGCCGAGTGCGAACGCTTGACGGGTGAGGCGGCGTCGCTGTTCGCGCGCGCGGTCGAACGCGAGCGCGACACCGCGACGACGCGCGAGAGACTCGCGATCCTCGATCGTCCGGCGGGCGTCCCATCGACCGTCCACGCCGATCGCGAACGGCTCGAACGCTCGCTCGCCGAAGCGCGCGAGACGATCGCGCGGGCGCAGGGTGCCGAACGCAGTGTCTTGGCCGATATCGCGAGCGCGCGCGAGACGGTCGCGGCGCTCGTCGCACGGCGCGACGGCTCACATGCGCGACTGGGCTTGCTCGACGCGGACGAAGCCCGCGCGCTCGATGCGCGCGGATCGCTAACGGCCGATCTCGCCGCACTCGCCATGCAGCTCTCCGAGAACGCGGCCGCACTCGAAGGCTCCCGCCGGCGAGTTGGCGAGGTCGACGCGCGCATGTCGGCGGCGACGCGCGAACGCGAGGCGGCCTATGCCCGAACGCAGGAGCTCGAATCGAATCTGCGCCTCGCGCAGAACGCCGAGCGCGAAGCGTCGACGGCGAGCGAAGGCGGCCGCATGCGTCTGGCGGAGATCGATGCCGAGCTCGGTATGCTCGCCGCGCAGTTCGCACAGAATCCCGCGACGGCGAGTGAGTGTATGGACGTCGAAGCGCGCTATGCGAACGAGCCGGGCGAACTCGGCGGCGAACTCGCACGGCTGCGCGACGAGCTCGCGCGCCTGCAAAACGTCAACCTCAACGCCGAAGCGGAGATCGCGGAACTCGCGGAGCGCGAAGGCTTTTTGCGCGCGCAACTCGACGATCTCTCGCGTGCGCGCGAAACGCTGCTCGCATCGATTCGTGAGATCGAAGAGTCGTCGCAAGTGCAGTTCAACGAAACCTTCGCGCGGGTGCGGGCCGCGTTCGAAGCGGTGTACGGCCGGCTCTTTCCGGGTGGCCAAGCGAAGATGTGGCAGACCGATCCCGAGAAGCTCTCCGAAACGGGCATCGAGATCAGCGTGCAGCCGCCGGGCAAAAAGATGATGTCGCTCGCTGCGCTCTCCGGCGGCGAACGCGCGATGGCGGCCTCGGCCCTCATCTTCGCCCTCATCGCGGTGCGGCCGTCGCCGTTCTATCTGCTCGACGAAGTCGATGCGGCGCTCGACGAGGCGAACATCGAACGCTTCTCCCAACTCGTGCGCGACGTCGGCTCGCAAGCGCAGTTGTTGCTCGTGACGCACAATAAGAAGACGATGGAGCTCGCCGAGCGCATGTACGGCGTGACGATGTCGGAGCCGGGGATCTCGAGCGTCATCACGGCCGACCTCACGCCCGCCGCGCCGGAGCCCGAGCTTCTCGAAGAGCCCGCGCTTGCAGGCTGAACGTGCGGAGTCCGTCCCGGTGCAGGCCGCCGCAGATGTGCCGGCGGCGCTCTTTTCGGTCTTCGACCGTTCGGGCGTCGTGGAGCTCGCGCGGACGCTCACGCAGAGCGGCACGCCGATTTACGCGACGGGCGGCACGCGCGCGCATCTGCGCGAGCACGGCATCGACGCGCGTGACGTCGGCGATCTCACGGGTTTTCCGCCGCTCTTCGACGGCCGCGTCAAGACCCTGCATCCGCGGGTCTTCGGCGGCATCCTCGCCGACCGCGAAAATCCCGCGCACGTCGCGGAAGCTCGCGAACACGGCGTGCCGCCGATCGGCACCGTCGTCGTCAACCTCTATCCCTTCGAAGCGACGGTCGCGCGCGCAGGCGCGACGCTCGAAGAAGCGATCGAGCAGATCGATATCGGCGGCGTCGCGCTCATTCGCGCGGCAGCGAAGAACTTCGAACACGTCACCGTGCTCGTCGATCCCGAACAGTACGGCTTGCTGCACGATGGTGCGAGCGTCGATCTCGCGACGCGCCGGCGTCTGGCGACGCGGGCCTTCGAGCGCACGGCGGAATACGACTCTTCGATCGCGCGCTACCTCGAAGCCGGTCTGCTCGCGCGCGAACTGCCGGGATCGCTCGCACTGACGCTGCCGCTTGCGACGCCGCTGCGTTATGGCGAAAATCCGCAGTCGCGCGCGGCGTTCTATTTGACGCGCGCCGAGACGCTACCCGAACAGCTCGGCGGCAAGGCGCTCTCCTACAACAACCTGCTCGACCTCGACGCGACGGTGCGCATCCTCGTGCGCGACGTGCCCGCATCGCTCGGCGTCGCGGGCGTGCCGCAAAGCAGCGAGCGGTTCGTTCGCGCGGCGATCGTCAAGCACACGGTCCCGTGCGGCGTCGCGGAGCGTACGGCTCCGCACGAAGCGGTCCGCGCGGCGCTCGACGCCGACCCCGTCTCCGCCTTCGGCGGCATCATTGCGCTCGACGGGCGCGTCGATCTGCAAACGGCCGAAGCCGTCGCTGAATTTTTTCTCGAGATCGTCGCCGCGCCCGCCTTCGATGACGACGCCCTGGACCGTCTGCGCCGCAAAAAGAATCTGCGCATCATCCGGTACGATCCGCGGTTGCCGCAGCGCCTCGCGGCGGAACTGCGCGTGCGCAGCGCGCTCGGCGGCGTACTCGCCGAAGACGACGATCCGGCAGCACCGGCCGAACGCTGGCGCCTCGTTTCGCAACGCGTCCCAACGGCGCGCGAAGTGTACGATCTGCGCTTCGCGTGGGACGTCGTGCGTCACGTCAAGTCCAACGGCGTTGTCGTCGCGCGCGACGGCATCACGCGTGGCATCTGCGCCGGTCAGACGAACCGTGTGAGCGCGGTGCGCATTGCGGGCGAACGCGCAGGCGAGTTCGCGACCCTTGCGGCCTGCGCGAGCGACGGCTTCTTTCCCTTCGCCGACGGCCTCGAGGCCGCCGTCGGCGCCGGCTGCACGGCGATCATCGCGCCCGAGGGCTCGATCCGCGACGCCGAGGTTATTGCCGCAGCGGATCGCCTTGGGGCCGCGTTAGTGTTTTCGACGTACCGCTACTTTTTGCATTAGGATTAGAATAAATGCCTGTACAGACCGCGCTCTGGCGCATAACCGAAAATGGCCTCACTGAGGCTCGCCCGTCTGCATTGAAGCGCGAGGCAGACCTGCACAAATGGCTCAAGGCTGACCCAAAGCTCTTGGGCGACCTTTTGCTCATCGGGAGCGAAGTCGCTACCGACTTCGGCGGCCGCATTGACCTGCTTGCTATCGATCCCGCCGCATCGTTCATGTCATCGAACTTAAGCGCGATAAGACGCCGCGCGAGGTCGTCGCGCAAGCCCTGGACTATGCCAGTTGGGTGGCAGCGCTGAGCTTAGACGACTTGCAGGATATCTACCGGCGCTACAAGGGTGACGACCTTGGCAGCGCATATCAAGAACGCTTCGGCGCGATGCTTCCAGAGACACTTGCGGACGAACATCGCATAACGATCGTTGCGTCGTCGCTAGACGAGTCGTCGGAGCGAATAGTATCGTATCTTTCCGAGTCCTACGGTGTCGCCATCAATGCCGTGTTTTTCTCAGTCTTCAACGATGGCGTGGGAGATTTGCTGACCCGCTCCTGGCTACTTGACCCGCAGAAAGTTGAGCAGCGCGCAGAAGACCAATCTGCTGGGCGCACGAAGCATGGCGATTGGACAGGTTTCTGGTTCGTGAACGTGGGCGTTGACGCGGTAGCGGATAACCGTACGTGGGACGACGCGCGGACCTATGGATTCGTGAGCGCCGGCCAGGGCGCTCGTTGGCGTGACGCGATGCGTAAGCTCACGGCTGGCGACCGCATCTTCGCTTATGTTAAAGGTCGCGGTTACGTTGGCTACGGAACCGTCACGCGCGAGGCAGTAATGGCGCGCGACTTCCGGATTACGAACGGCGCCGCCTTGTTTGACCAGCCGTTGAAGGGTCTAACGATCAGACAGAACGCGGACGATGAAGAGCGCGCCGAATATGTCGTTGCAGTAGACTGGAAACGCACCGTTGACCTCGGCGATGCTCGCAAGTACCCGGGCATCTTTGCGATTCAACAAGTGACCTGCAAAATTTACGACGCGAAGACGGCCGAATACCTGAGTAAGGAGTTCGATGTCGCGACAAACGCGTGAAAGGTTAGGAAGAGCGTTTCCGGATGCATCGTGGACGAAGCGCGCGACAGCGATTGCGCGCAGCCCGTTATCTTGACGAACTGTTAATATCTCTAGCGGTACGCATCCTTGCGGTCGTCGGCGCTTAGCACCCGTAAGATCCGGGCAGCCTTATCGAACGTAAACAGCAGGCGAAAATCTCCGACGCGGAGGCGGAACACGCCCTCGTGAACTGGTTGGAGTTTCTTCACGTCTACTTCGGACGTTCGTGGATCTACCGCGAGCTTCTCAAGAGCGTCACGAAGACGTGCTGCCTCCCGCTTCGGAAGTCGTGCCAAGTCTCGTTCGGCGCGCCGCGAGTATGCGACGCCCCATGTCACCCTTCCGCTGCGAGGTGACGCTTCGGTGTCGGCTCGATCGCGACCGTGAAATCTCCGCGTTCGTACTCTGCCAGCGACTCCGCGATCGCCGCTCGATCTTCATCGGTCAGATCGCCGGCGACGGCAGCTGCAGCGAGACGCGCTTCGAGCGCGTCGAAAACATCTTCCATCTCTGACCATTATACCATAGCCCAACGAGACGCACTATGTCGCGTACAAGGGGCGCATGCGAGACTAAGCTGCGCGGCGACGCCAATCGGTTCGGCCACGATTCGCCATGCAGCCATCCCTCAAACGGCGGGGGAACGCGATGTCGCCCAACCTATCACGGAAATGTGACCGCAGTTTGCTCAAATTCCGGCGAACGTTAGTGGACGCCCCAGTACGCGGCTTGGCTTTTTTCGATTGCGGTCGTGACGTTGGTGGCGTCGAGGGTGGTCGCGACGGCTTCGACGCTGGGATCGCTTCCGAGGCGGGCGCGTAGCGACTGCCACGCGTTCATCACCTTGGCGACGTAATGCGGCGTTTGCCCGTTGTGCGGGATGCCGCCGTAGCGTTTGACGGCGTACGGGCCCGCGTTGTAGCCGGCGATCGCTTCGCGAATCGGTTCGCGCGCATCGCGGAAGAGCGAGAGCATCTGGTGTAGATAGGCGGCGATACCACGCAAATTGCTGCGCGCCGACATTGGGTCGACGCCGAGGTCGTGCGCGGTGCCGGGCTTGAGCTGTCCGAGCCCTTCGGCGCCGTGCACGGAGATTGCGCGCGCGTCCCAATGCGATTCGACCGTTACGACGGCCATCACGAGCATCGGGTCGACGTTACTTCGTTCGGCAGCCGCAAGCAACGCCGTCGCATACACGCGGCTCTGCGCATCGTGTAAGCGCGGATTGATCCGACGCATCGCGGTTGCGTACTGCGAGGGAACGGTCGCAGTAAGTTCGTCGGCTACAACGGGGGCGGTTGCAGCCAGACACAAACCAAGTGCGAGCGTCGCTCGAAAAAATCGGGCGGCACGTGAGGGCATGGCGCGCGAGGTTCTAACCTACGCGCTGATGCCCTTTCGACGTAGCGTGAAAGTTTGGCGAGGTTGGGTCAAAGGTGTTCTACGTGATTCGCTGTTGGATGCTCGGGCGGTTGTTGCGTGCGAACTGCCGGCTTATCGCTTTCGTGTTGCGGCACGTGCTCGGCGTTATGCGGTGCAAGCGGTGCTGGCGCCGGCGCAGCGCGGTTAACGTGCGTCGCCTCCGGCGGGCGCGGCGCGCGATCGAAGCGCTCGCCGTTGGTTTCCGTCCTCGCATTGCTGCGTGACGACGGCGGCGCAACGCTCGAGTCGACGTGTTGTGGCATCGTGCGCGGTGCCGCCCCAGCTGGCGGATGCGTCGACGGGTTGAAGCGGCTCCAGGCGTTTGTCGTCACACCGGGCGTCGTCGTGCGCGGCGGCGCGGCGCGTTGGATGCCGGCGCTCGGCGGGGCGGGATGCTCGACTGGACTCGAGGGAGCGCTGCGCGTCGGCGCGTTGAAGCGTTGCCACGCATCCGATGGCGCGCTTGCCGATACCGGATGCGATGCTGTCCCGCCTCGCTGCTGGATGGTGACAGGAGTCGTGCTGTGCCGGGCGTTCTGAGCGGGTGTCGTGATGCCGCGCGCGGCGGTCGGAAGCGGATGGCCGGCGCTCTGGCTAGGCGCGACGTGTTCGAAGGTCGCAGCGTGTTCGGGGAACTGGCGTTGCGCGAGCGTCTTGACCTCGGCTTGCTGCTCGACGAACGGGCGAACCGGTGCGCTCCGCTTCGCGGCAGTAAAGCGGTCGAACGACGCAGTCACAGGGCGCTTCGGAAGCGGCGCAGAGGCACGCGTGTAAGCGAGGTTTTGTTGCGTCGGCACGACCGGAACCACGCCGTGTACCGGCGTCGCGCCGCGTAACTGTTCCGGCGTTACGGCGACGACGCGGTTGAAGTTGCCGCGCGCGAAACTCGCGTTGTTCACGCCGACGGCGCCGCCAGGTGCGTTGATATTGTGATAGTGATTGATGTTCGTGACGTTGGTGACGTTCGTGATGTTGGTCACGTTGTTGACGACGGTCGTCCGGTTGCCGTAGCCGCGGCCCCACCACGGGTGGAAGGGTTCGTACGGTGCGAGCGGCACCCACCCGACGTTACCGAACCCCAAACTCAGTCCGCCCCCGCCGAAGCCGAATGAAAAGAACGCGACCAGCGCCGGCTGGTACACGGGTGGCTGGTAGGCCACGACCGCCGGATACCAATACCAGCTATTGCCTGCGAAGAACCAGCGGCCGTAGTGATACGGCGCCCAGCCCCACGGCTCGGCACTGACCCACGTCCAGCCGTAATACGGTTCCCACACCCAGCGGCCGTCGTGGTACGGCGCCCAGCCGGCCGCATACTCCGGTCGCCACGCCTCACCGTAACCCGGCACGTCGCTCCAGGTGCCGTAGTGGTCGAGGTCGCCGGCGCCGACGATGTTGGGATCGGTGTACGCGTAGCTGTGCGCGTCCGCTTCGAAGCGGTCGCGTTCGTCATTCCAGCCGTCGAAGCCGTCGGTCGGCAGCGCGGCGAGCGTTTGCAGCGTCGCGTGCGCGCCATCGCCGGAAATCTCGAGGGTCGAACCGGGGTCGAGCGTCTGCGTCGAGCTTTGCGTGACGACGTCGACGGCGCCCGCGCGCGCCGTAACGAACGTATTGCCGTCGGCGTCGACGCTCACGCGATAGCGGCCGCTGTCGTCCGGCCGCACGGTGGCATTGGGCGTATCGACCTCGGGGTGCGCGCCGTTGCCGTTGAAGAGACGCAGCTCGACCGTCCCGGCCGCGAGCTGCAACGCATTGGAGGACGCGGTCATGGTCGTAAAGCGTAGTTGCGTGTTCGCACCGACGCGCAGTGCGGTGCGGTTATCGAGTTGCAGTTCCGTACGCCCGTCGCGCTCCGTCGTCAGGTAGTCGCCCACGTTGAGCGGTGCGTTGATCGCTGCCGCGATCGTGTCGCCGGAGTCGGCGCGCTTGACCGCAACGTCGCCGCGCAGCAGTCCGATACGCGCGACGCCGGGATCTTCTTCATCGGCCCGCGCCGCGAACGGGGCCGCGGCAAGGACGCTTGCGAACGTGAAGCTCGAAAGGATCGTCGCCGCGACGACGCGAGTGTGTCGGCTTCTCATGCGTGGGCCTCCTCGAACCTTATCGATACAACGCATGACGCGGGGGCCCCGTCTCGGCCCTACGCGCGCAGCGCTTCGCTTTCCCGAGAGTCTCATTTTTCGCGGGCGGCGTGACCGCGCGTCGACGTCGCTCGAATCAACGGTAGAGAAACGGATCCGCCGGTGCCACGACGATGCGCCAACGCTCGGGCTGCAGCACGAGACCGTCGTGCGCAGCGAGCAGAACGCCGGTCGCGGCGATCCACGTTCCGTCCGTGATTGGGAGCCGGCCCGACGTTCGCAGCGCGACGGCCGATGCATCGGCGCGGCAGCAGGTAATGATGGGGCGTTCGAGGACCGTTGCGTCGCCGCTGCGATGCGCCCGTCCGACGAAGGCGAGCCGTTCTCCGGCGTACGCTTCGTCCAGACGGGTCGCGTTCGCCGCATCGGGCGGAACGGGTGAACCCGCAGCAAGGGCGGCGATCAGGATCGCCGGCACGAGCGCGGCGCGGCGGCTGCGCGTCGGGCGGCGCAGGCCGACGAGTGCGAGCACTGCGCCGCCGGCGGCGAGCGGAAGAAGTCGCGGGTTCACGAATCCGCCCGCGCCGCGTACGCTCAAGGTCCCGAGGGCCAGCGCAAGCGCGATGCGGCTCGCGACCGCCCGCAACGCGGGCGGCGGGGTGGCCGGGGATGAGCGTTTACGGCGCCGGTACCATCCCGTGCTTACGAATCCGCCCGAGGCAAGGATTCCCGCGGCCGCGGCGCCGGCCACGGGCTCGAGCGCGGCGGCGATCGCAACGGCCGCCGTCGCACACGGGGCCACGGCGCCGAGTACCAGACCCGCCGCGAACAAGGCCGCCTGGCTCGCGGCCGATCCGTCCAGGTGAGTGGCCACGCCGCCGAGCGCACCTGCCAGCGTGACCGCAAGCGCCGCGCATGGCCCCAGCATCAGCAACTCGGCGAAGGCGTCGCTCGGCTCGGCGTCGCTCGCTACGTCGCGCCGGTTCCGGCGCCTTTGGAAGGCGAGTAGCGCGAAGCCGGCGGCGAGCCGGGCCAAGGCCACGACCGGTCCGAAGGCGATCCAGCAGAGTGCCGTCGCAGGCAGCGAAAGCGCGCCCGGGGCGCGCCGACCGCAGCCACAGCCCGCCACCATGGCCACGAGGCCGAAGCGCGGTGGCCCCAGTTCCGCGGCAAGGACAAACGGCGCGGCTTCGAAGAGAGTACCCGCTGCCGCGGCGAGCGCCGCGTGCAGTGCGGCGGGTCCCAGTGCGGCGCAACAGACAACAGCCGCGACCCAGACGGCGGCGTCCGGGCGCTTGCGCGGTCGAGGCATTTCGGTCGCTCGCAGACGAAGAAGGACGCAATGAATAAGATCGCCGCCCCGCGGGGAACGGCAGACCTCTATCCCCCCGATAGCCTGCGGTGGCAAGCGTTGGAAGCGCGCATCCGCCAGATCGCGCGCCGCTTTGGATACGGCGAGATCCGCACGCCGATGTTCGAGTCGACCGATCTCTTCGTGCGGGGCGTCGGCGAGACGACGGACATCGTCGAGAAAGAGATGTACACCTTCGCCGACAAGGGCGGCCGCAGCCTCACGCTGCGTCCCGAATGGACGGCGCCCGTCGTGCGCGCCTTGCTCGAGCACAACCTCCTGGCCCAGGGCGCGCAGCGGCTCTATTACCTGGGTCCCTTTTTCCGTTACGAGCGGCCGCAAGCCGGGCGCTATCGGCAGGCGAACCAATTCGGCGTCGAGTGCTTCGGTTTCGCGGGCCCGGAGGCCGACGTCGAAGTGATGCAGATCGCTCACGAGCTGCTGCTGAGCTACGAAGTGCCGGGCGTCGTGCTCAGCCTGAATTCGATCGGCGACGCGTGCTGCAGGCCGGCCTATCGCGAGGCGCTCTTGGCGTATTTTCGGCCGCACGCGGCCCAGCTTTCCGCGGATTCACGCCGGCGTCTCGAACGCAATCCGCTGCGCATCCTCGATAGTAAAGCACCCGAAGACCGGGCACTCGTCGCGAGCGCGCCGACGTTCCTCGAAGAGCTCTGCGCACCGTGCACGGCGCATTTCGTGGGAGTGCGCGCGAGTCTGGACGCGGTCGGGATTCCCTATCGCATCGACGCGCGACTCGTGCGCGGCTTCGACTACTACACGCGCACGGTCTTTCAGTTCGATTCCGATGCACTCGGCGCACAGAGCACCGTGTGCGGCGGCGGCCGGTACGACGACCTCGTCCGGTCGCTGGGCGGTCCGCCGACGCCGGCCGTCGGTTTCGGTTTGGGACTCGAGCGTTTTCTGCTCTTGCTCGAGCAGACCGGCCGCGCGCCGGCGCAGCGGTCGCAGGGCATCGCCGTCATCACACTCGGCGCGGCGGCGCGGGCGGCCGCGATTCCGCTGGTCGCCGCGCTGCGGCGCCACAGCGGCGACGTCCCGGTTTCGATCGACTACTGCGATGCGAAGATCGGCGCGCACTTCAAGCGCGCGGAGCGCGCCGGGGCACGCGGCGCGCTGATCGTCGGCGACGACGAGCTCGCGCGCGGTGAGATCGTCGTGCGCGACTTGCACGCCCGCGCCCAGCGGACTCTCGCGCTCGACGCGAACGCCGCCGCAACCGCGCGGGCCGTGCTCGCGTGGTACGAAACGCTCCCCGCCGTCCCGCTCGAGGCAGCCTGATGGACGAGCGCGCGGCGCTCGAAGCGATGCTCGAAATTGTGCGCGAACATGATCTCGACGCGTTGACAGTACGCATCGGCGCGGCCACGTACGAACTCGTCGCTCGCTCCGAAGCCACATATGTTCCCAGCACCGCGCCCGTCGAAGTTCCGGTCGGGCCGGCACCCGCCGCAGCGCCGCCGGTTCCGGTCGCCGCCGCCAACACGAAGAAGATCGCGGCCCCGATCATCGGCGTCTTCTATCGTTCGCCGTCGCCCGGTACGGACTCGTTCGTCGAAGTCGGGCAGCACGTCGAGGTCGGTCAGGTGCTCTGCATTCTGGAAGCGATGAAGTTGATGAACGAGATCACCAGCGACTACGCGGGCGTGGTCCGGCGCATCTTGCCGGAGAACGGCGCGCTCGTCGCGCTCGGTGAGGAAATGTTTTGGATCGAGAGTATTCGCTGAACTATCGTACTGCGCTTGAGAACCAACTTGCGCGTGGTTCAGCGAATACTCTTGCTCCCCGGTGCGGAGTTGCGTTGATTTATCGTACTGCGCTTGAGAAACCAACTCGCGCTTGGTTTAGCGAATACTTCGCGTTTGCGGCTCTGCGGAGCCGCAAGCCGCAGCTTGCTCACCGGTGCGGAGTTGCGTTGATTTATCGCGTTGCGGTTGAGCACGGATGTTGCGTTGAGTAAGGCGGCGGCGTTTTTGGATCGGGATGGGACTTTGATGGAGGATTCGGGGTTTATTGGGGATCCGCGGCGCGTGCGACTGCTCGAGGGGGTGGCGGAGGCGCTGGTGGCGTTGCAAGAGGCGGGTTACGAGCGGATCGTCGTGACGAATCAATCGGGGGTGGCGCGCGGGTACTTTGGGGAGCCCGATGTGATCGACGTCAACGGGGCGCTTGCGGCGGAACTCGCGGCGCGTGGAGCGGCGATCAGTGCGTTTTATTTTTGCGCGCATCTCGCTGGGTGCGATTGCCGCAAGCCGTTGCCGGGCATGGTGCGGCAGGCCGTCGCAGAGCGCGATCTCGATCTCGCGCGCAGCGTCGTCTTTGGAGATCGCGGCAGCGACATCGCACTCGCGCAGGGCGTGGGTATTCCGGGGATTCTCGTGAACGAGTTGCCGGGCTACGACGGGCCGCCGCCGCTGCATCGCGCGCGCACGTTGCGCGACGGCGTGCGCTTCTTTTTGGAACGCGTGCATGGCGCGGTCTGAAGCGCTCGCGGTCACGGGCGCGCGCGAGCTTTTCGCACGCATGCGCGGCAAACGCGTGCTCGTCGTCGGCGACGTGATGGTCGACGAGTGGGTGTGGGGACGCGTCTCGCGCATCTCGCCCGAAGCGCCGGTTCCGGTCGTGGCCGTGCACGATCATTCCTTCACGCTCGGCGGTGCGGGAAACGTGGCGAGCAATCTGCGCGCCGTCGGAGCGCAGGTCTCGTTCGCGGGTTCCGTCGGCGATGACGCCGAGGGGCGGCGTCTCGTCGAACTCTTCGACGCGCAGGGCGTCGACCGCAGCGCCGTCATCGTCCTGGACGATCGGCCGACGACGCGCAAGACGCGCATCGTCGCGCACAACCAGCAAGTCGTGCGCGCGGATTGGGAGTCGGCCGAGCCGCTCGGTGCGAGCGACCGCGCCCGGATGTGCGCGCTGGTCGCCAAGCTCGCGCGCGAACACGATGCGGTCGTCCTCTCCGATTATGCGAAGGGTCTCTTTTCGCGCGACCTGGTCGAAGCGGCGAGTGCGGCAGCGGTCGTGGCCGCCGATCCCAAACCAAAGAACATCGATCTCTTCGCGGGCGTCACGTGCGTCGCGCCCAACGTCGTCGAGGCGGCCGACGCCGCCGGCATGGTCATCCGCGACGACGCCTCCCTCGACGCGGTCGGCGCGGCGCTGCTCGAGCGGCTCCGCTGCCGTTACGTCGTCGTCACGCGCGGTGAGAAGGGCATGGCCTTCTTCGGGTCGCGCGGCGAACGGCTGCACATTCCCGCGGTCGCGCGGACGGTCTTCGACGTCAGCGGCGCGGGCGATACGGTGATCGCCGTGCTTACGGTCGCGCTCGCGGCCGGCGCGAACGCCGCGCTCGCCGTGCAGCTCGCGAACTTCGCTGCCGGAGCCGTCGTCGAGAAGCTCGGCACGGCGACCGCCTCACCCGACGAGATCCTCGAGCTCGTGGAAGCGGATGCTCGTGGCTGAGCCGCTCGCATCGCCCGTGTTCGAGATCAGCGATGCAGTCCGTTGGCGCGAGGAATTGCGCACGCGCGGCAAACGGCTCGTCTTCACCAACGGCGTCTTCGATCTCGTGCATGCCGGGCACGTTGCGTATCTCGCATGGGCGCGCGCACAGGGCGATGCATTGATGCTCGGGCTCAACGCCGACGTCTCGGTGCGCGCGCTCAAAGGGCCCGAACGGCCGCTGGTTCCCTTCGAAGATCGGGCTGCCGTGGTCGCCGGCCTGCGCAGCGTCGACGCGGTCGTCGGTTTCGCGGAACGCACGCCCGAAGTGCTGCTCGACCGCATCCGGCCCGATGTGCACGTCAAGAGCGCGCAGTACCGCGTCGAAGATTTGCCCGAGCGCATTGTCGTCTTGCAGCATGGCGGCGAGATCCGGCTCGCGCCGCACGTCGCCGGCCGCAGCACGACCGATATCGTCGCCGAAATTCGCCGTCGCTACGGTGCCTCATGACGAAGCGCGTTTCCCATGCATATCGCGATCACGAGTAATGGTCCCGGGGAGTTCGCGGGATGGGTCCGACCGCTCGTTGCGGCCCTGCTGCGACTCGCGCCCGAGACGCGCGTGCACCTCTTCTTCGTGCCCGACGACTATGCGACGGGACGCGAAGCGGATGTCGCCCGAGCGCTCTTCCCGCAAGCGCACGTCCACAATCCGCAGGCCTACGCCCGTTTCGCACTGGGTGGCCGCATTGCCGACGCTCCGGCGCGTGTCGACGTCGTCCAGTATCTTGGCGGCGACCTGATGCATGCGGCGCGCGTGCACGCGCGTTTGGGCGGCTCGCTGCGAACGTATAAATTTTCGCGGCGGCGCTACGCGCGTAAGATCGCGCGTGCGTACGCGCTCGATGCGAAGAACGCGGGCGAACTCGAGCGCACGCGCGTCCCGGCGCAGCGCGTGACCGTCGTCGGAAATCTCGCGATCGACGGTGCGCTCGGCGAGGCGGCGGGCGCGCTGCCCTCAATCGGCGGTGACGCGGCGCTCGCGCCGGGCAGCATTCTTTTCATGCCCGGCAGCCGCAAGCTCGAGCTCGCCAACATGGTGCCGTTCTTCTTGCAAACGGCGCTGCGGTTGCGCGCGATCCGGCCCGACTTGCGTGCCGCCTTCGCGCTTTCGCCGTTCACGACGCAGAGCGAACTCGCGCGCGTGCTCGCCGCCGGCGGCCTTCCCAATGCCTGGGGCGCGCGCGGGCGTGTCGTCGCTGCAGGTGAAGGCATCGCCATCGCGGCCGATGCGGGCGGCGCGCCGTTCCCGGTCGTGCGCGATGCAATGCGGCACGCGCCGCACGCGAAACTCGCCGTCACCTTGCCGGGCACGAAGTGCATCGAGCTCGCGGCGCTCGGCGTGCCGGCGATCGTCTGCGTGCCGCTCAACGCGCCGGAGATCGTCGTGATCAACGGCCCGCTGCAATATCTCGATCGGTTGCCCGCCGTCGGTATCGCGCTCAAGCGCGCGATCGTCGTCGGCGTCGACAAGCGCTTTCCCCTTACGGCGCAGCCGAACATCGATACGGACGAGCAACTCATGCCGGAGTTGCGCGGAACGCTCATGCCGGGCGAGGTCGCGCGCCGAATCGCGGCTTACGTCGACGACACCGCCGCGCGCACGACGGCGGTGCAGCGTTTGCGTGCGCTGTACGCGGCGCAAGTCGGCGCAGCCGAACGCATGGCGCGCTCGCTCTTGGACGCGCACGCATGACGTTCAGCGTCGTGATCGCGACCAAGGATCGCGCCGGCTTTCTCGCGCGCACGCTGGACTCGCTCGCCGCACAGCGCGATGCGCCGCCCTTCGAGGTCGTCGTCGTCGACAACGGCTCGCACGATGCGACGCCGCAACTGCTCGCCGCACGGTCGTCGGGCACGAGCTTTGGGCTGCGGTCCGTTCACGTTGCGCAGCCCAATCGCGGCGCAGCACGCAATGCGGGCATCGCCGCGGCGACGGGCACCAGCGTCGCATTCGTCGACGATGACGTGTGGTTACCCGAAAGGTTTTTGGCGGCGCACGCGGCGGCGCAGCGCGCTGCCGGCGCGGTCACCGTCTCCGGCCCGATTCTCAACGTACCGGGTTACGCTACGCGGCCGAAACCGGCGTGGTCGAACTATTCGGGCGCGTTCCTGTGCACGTGCAACGTCTCGGTGCCGCGCGCGGCGCTACTTGCCGTCGGCGGCTTCGATGAGGCCTTCGATCTCTACGGATGGGAAGACACCGAACTGGGCTTGCGCTTGCGTCGCAGCGGCGTGCGCCGCGTCTTCGCGTGGGACGCCTACCTCTGGCACATCAAACCGCCCCGTAGCGAAACGCTCGAGGTCCTCTACGCGAAGACCGTCGAACGCGCGCAGATGGCGGCCCGGCTGCTGCGTAAAGACGGCAGCTTGCGCACGCGCCTGGCCACGGGCGCGTACCAACCGAACCTCGCGCGCTCCGCGCTGCTCGCGCCGCACTGGTCGCTGCGCGCGTACCGCGCGCTCGCGACGAGTGCGCGCGTGCCGGGACCGCTCCGGTCGCTGGCGCGCGCGCAGCTGCTCGACGGGGCGTACACGAGTACGCTGCGCCGTGCGCTCGCGAGGGCACCGTGAAGATCTTGCTGATCCGCGCCGACGGCATCGGTGACGCGCTCGCATGTGCGCCGCTGGTCGCCGCGCTGCGCGCGGCCGGCCACGAACTCGGAATCGTTTTGGGAACGCGCAACCGCGACGCCTTCGCGCGACAGACCTTCGCGCACGTTCACGTCTTGCAGCGCATCCCGTGGCCCGCGCATGGCGCGACGCCCGAGTCGCGTGACGCTGCGCTGCGAGCGGTCCGCGCGCTGCGTTACGACGTCGCGCTCGTAGCGTCCGAAGAACTCGACGCGTACGCGTTCGCGCGGGCGGCCCGCATTCCGATGCGCGTCGGCTTCATCAACGGTTGGGAGAAACCGCTCAAGACGCTGCAGGTGCGTTCGCTGCTTACGCGCGCGCTCGTGCGCTCGGCCTCTGCCACGCGCGTGCGCGAACACGAAGCCGTTACGCTCTTCGGGCTCGGTGCGGGCTTGCACGCGGAGGACGAGCCGACGCGCGACGTCGCACGCTTGCGGGCGGTCGTGCTCGATGCAGCGGCCGTGCCGCATCGCTACGTTGTGCTGCAGGTCTCGCATAAGTTCGCTGCGTTCGGGCTCGACACCGCAGCCTATGCGACGCTGGCGCGCGAACTGGGTTGGCGCCAGGTGCACGCGCTCGCCGTCGGCGACGACGCGGCGCTCGTCGCCCGCGTTGCGGAGGATGCGGGCATTGCGGGCGAAGCTGAGCTCACGGTGCCGGCCTGGAAAGCGCGCATCGCGGGGGCACGCGCGGTCGTGACGCCGGACTCCGGCGCCGCGCACGTCGCGGGCATGGTCGGCGTGCCCGTCGTGGACTGCTTCGCTCCGCGTCCCACGGTCGCACGCGACGTCGCGCGGTGGCGCCCGTGGGCGGCGCCCGTCCGCTTCCGGGTGCTCGACCCGACGCACGACGCCGAAGCGCTCGCCGAGCGTTTGGCGCGTGACGTCGCGGCGCTCGTCGCATGGCGCAAACCGGTGCCAGCGTGAGCGCGCTCGTCATCTGTACGGGCGGTGGCATCGGCGACGTGCTGCTCGCGACGCCCGTGATGCGCGCACTGCGGCAACGCTACGGCGAGGTCGTGGCCTTGACGGCGCCCGTGCATCGCGAGGTGCTCGCCCGCGACCCGGATCTCGCCGAGGTGTGGACGCCGGGGACATCGTTTTTGGACGACGTCGTGCGCGTGCGCGCGCGCCGCTTCGAAGCAGCCGTCGTCACGTGGGCGTCGCCGCGCTCCGCCGCACTGCCGTACGCGGCGAACGTTCCGGTGCGCGTCGGCCAAGCGCGGCGACTGTACTCGCGGCTCTTCACGCACCGCGTTCTCGTGCGCAGCGAAGTCGGCGACCGGCGCAGTCACTGGACGCAGATTCTGCTCGACTTCGCGCGCGTGCTCGGCTGCGACGTCGCCGATGCGACGCCGCGCTTCCAAGTCGACGCCGCGTCGCATGCGTCGCTCGCGGCGACGCTCGTGGCCCAGAACGTGCGACCACCCTATTTCGTATTGCATCCGACGCGCGGCATCTCGGCTGCGCGCGAACGCTGGCCCGTCGCGCATTTGGGCGCGCTCGCGCGCGCGCTCGGACGCGAACGCCGCGCCACTGTCGTCGTTACGAGCGGCATCGCGGACCGCGCGATCGCCGACGCCGTTGCGGCGGGAGGCGAGGCGGTTTCGCTCGGCGGGCGGACGTCGCTTGGGGAGTTCGGCGCGCTCGCCCAAACGGCACAAGGCGTCGTCGCGATGGACTCCGGGCCCATGCACGTCGCCGCGGCCGTCGGCGCGCCGACCGTCGGCATCTTCGCGCTGCAGTCCGACGAACCCGATCGCTGGGCACCCCTCGGTCCGCAAACGGCGGTCGTGCGCGCGACGTACCCGTGTCCGCCCGCGCATCGCAAGGAGACGTGCCCGAACTTTGCGTGCGTCGCCGCACTCGAGATCCCGCAGGTGCTCGCGACGTTGGAACGTCTCGTCGGACGGGCCGGAACGATCGTCACGTGATGCGTGCGACGATCCAGCTCTGCACGTACAACCGCGCGCAGTTACTGGGTCGCGTCCTCGACGCGTGCTTCGAGCAGACCGTTTCGAGCGACGCGTACGAAGTCGTGCTCGTCAACGATGGCTCGCGCGATGCGACTGCCGAAGTGATCGCGGCGGCGCAGAATCGCGCGACGTGCGCGTTCACCGTCATCGATCAGCCCAATGCGGGGCTCGCGCACGCACGCAATGCCGGCATCGCGCGCGCGCGCGGCGAGCGCATCATCTTCATCGACGACGACGTGCTCCCGGTCCCAGTGTTCGTGGCGCAGCACTTGCTCTCACACGCGCGCCGGCCGGCGGCAATCGTGCGCGGCGCCGTCGTGAACACGGAGAGTTTCGAGCGCCTTCCGACGCCGACGTGGACGCTTGCAAACTACTCCGCAAACTTCTTCTGGACGTCCAACGTCTCGCTGCCGCTGCAGACGCTGCGCGCGGTTGGGAACTTCACCGAAAGCTTCGCGGAGTACGGCTGGGAAGACATCGAGCTCGGTCTGCGCCTGCGCGCCGCGGGTGTGCGCGGCGTCTTCAACCCGTACGCGCTCGCCTTTCATCACAAGCCGCGTCCGCGTGCGACGCGCGTGGACGGCATGCTCCGTCAAGCGCGCGCGCAGGCGCGGACCGCGGTGCAGCTGCGTGCGCTGCACCCGACCTGGCGCGTGGTTCTGGCGACGGGCGACGATCCGTTGCGCCGAACGTTGCACCGTCTCGTCCGGGCGAGTGGTGTCATCGTGCGGTTGGAGCGGCGGATCGGCGACCGCGGTACGGACCGGCCGCTGCGGGGGCGCGAACTCGTCGCCGCACGCGCGCTCACGCGCGAGACCTACTTTGCGGAGCTCGACGCCGCACGCCGCCGATGAACATCGTACTCACGCGGCTCGATCGCGTCGGCGACCTGCTCCTCTCGACGCCGGCGATCGCTTCCGTGCGCCGTTCGTGGCCGGGCGCCCACGTGACGCTCGTGTGCAGCCGCTACAACGCGGTCGTCGTCCGGCACAATCTCGATATCGACGCGCTCCTGGCGCTCTCCGAAGACGACGCGCCCGCCGCGGTCGGGCGGCGTTATCGCGGTGCCTGCGACATCGCAATCGCCCTCGCGCCACGCGTTGCCGATTTCCAGCTCGTCGGCGCAACGCGCGGCCGCGTTCGCGTCGGCTACACGTACGTCCGGCGCTATGTCGCGCGTTTCACCGCGGGCCTCTACCTCACGCGGCTCGGCATCTCCGAGGCCGACCCCGAACTGTGCGAACGTCACCCAGCGCGCGTCGTCCGGCACGAGGTCGAGCAGGTTCTCGATCTCGTGCGCTTGGCGGGCGGGACGCAGCTCGTTCGCGAGCTCGTCGTGACGATCGACGAGGCGGACCGCGCGGCCGTGCGCGAGGTCGCCTCGGATGCAATTACGCTGCAACTCGGGGAACGCTGGTTTCGAGACGGCAGTACCTACGCGAGCATGGTCGCTCTCGTGCGCGATCTGCGCGCCTTCGGGCTTCCCGTGATCGTGACGTACGGCACCGACGCGATCGAAGAGGCGGTTGCGCTGCGCGCAGAGGGCGTCGCCGATGCCGTCATCGGTGGCCTCTCATTTGGTCAGTGGGCGGCGGTGTTCGAAAAGAGCCGCGTCGTCGTGACCGTCGATACGGGCGCGACGCATCTGGCAAGTGCCATGCGCAGGCCCACCGTCGTTCTCTTCGAACACCGCTACTTTCATCTCAGCTCGCAAGAGTGGTCGCCGTATCGCGTGCCCTCGGCGTGCGTGCGCAAGCCCGGAAGCGAAGCGGCCATGGCCCTCGCGGCGTCGCGCGCGGCGCTCGTCGGCGCGGTCGGCGAGTTGCTGCACGCCTCCATCGTTGCTCCAGACCGAGTATGACTGCACCCGAACTGACCGTTGTCATCCCGACGTTTAACCGGATCGATACTTTGCGGCACGTCATCCCTTCGTTGCTGCGTCAAGACCTGCGTGCGGAACATTACGAGATCGTGGTCGCCGACTCGACTTCGAGCGACGGAACTGCCGACTACCTCGCTCGCGTGGCCGCGGAGTACCCGCGCGTCCGTTATGTACCCGGACCCTATACGGGCCGCGCGATGGCGCGCAACGCTGGGATCGCGGCCGCGCGCGGTGCAATCATCGTCTTTACCGACGCCGATATCATCGCGTCGGACGATTTGCTCGCGCGGCATCTCGCTCGGCACCAAGAGCGCGCGGATATCGCGGTCGTCGGGCTCGAGTTGCAAGTCGGGTCGCTGGCCGAGTACGAGCGTTTGCGGGCGTTTCCGCAAGAACGCCGGCCGCTGCACCCGCCGTCGCGCAAGCGGCTCTCATGGCTCTACTTTTTGACCGGCAACGCATCGGTGCGTAAAGTCGACCTCGACCGCGCCGGCCGTTTCGACGAAGCGTTCACCGGTTACGGCCACGAAGATCTCGAACTCGGATTTCGATTGCATCAGGCGGGCCTCTCGATCGTGTACGAGCCGAGCGCGATCGACTATCATTGGCACCCCGTTCCCTACGTCGAACAGAAAGAGAAGATGGCGCTCGCAGGCCGCTCGACCGTGCGTTTCTATCGCAAGCATCCGACGCTCGGCGTGCAAACGCGCTTGGGGATGACGCCGCTCTCGCTCGCGGCGCACGGGCTCATGCGGCGTGCGCCGAACCTGCTGCGTTCGCTGGACCGCGCGGGCTCGGCGCGTCCGGGGTTGGCGCGCAATCTCATCTACCAATATTACTATGTGGGCGGCGTCAAAGACGCGCTGGAGCACGAGCGTGCATAATGTCGTCAAGGTTTCGTGCGGCGCGACCGGTGCGGCGGATGCGGGCACGGCCGTCGAGGTGCAAGGCTGGGTAAACCGCCGCCGCGATCACGGCGGCCTGATCTTCATCGACGTGCGCGACCGCGACGGCATCACGCAGTGCGTCTTCGATCCGGCGGTTCCGGGCGCATTCGCAAGCGCGCAGACATTGCGGAACGAGGACGTTATCGCCGTAACCGGGACCGTTCGCGCGCGGCCCGCGGGGACCGAGAATGCGAAGCTCGCGACCGGTGCCGTCGAGATCGCCGCGGCGCATCTCGCGGTTCTCTCGCGCTCGCTCGTACCACCCTTTCCGATCAACGCCGAAGCCGACGTCGACGAGTCGCTGCGCTTGAAGTATCGCTATCTCGACCTGCGCCGGCCGCGCTTGCAACGCAATCTGACGATTCGTCACAAGATCGTCAAGGCGATGCGCGACTTTTTCGACGAACGCGATTTTCTGGAGATCGAGACGCCGTGCCTGATCAAATCGACGCCCGAGGGTGCGCGCGATTATCTGGTTCCGAGCCGCGTCCACGCAGGCAGCTTCTACGCCTTGCCGCAGTCGCCGCAACTGCTCAAACAGATCCTCATGATCGGCGGCATCGGGCGCTACATGCAGATCGCGCGTTGCTTCCGCGACGAAGATCCGCGGGCCGACCGGCAACCCGAGTTCACGCAGCTCGACGTCGAGATGTCCTTCGTCGACGAAGACGACGTGATGGCCGTGATGGAGGACTGTATCGCGTACGTTTGGCGCAAGGCTCTCGGGCTCGAGATTCCGCGTCCGCTCGAGCGCATCGCCTTCGCAGATGCGCTGCGCCGCTTCGGCAGCGATAAGCCCGACGTGCGCTTCGAACTCGAGCTCGCCGACGTCGACGTTGCATTCTACGGTACAGAGATTAAATTTCTCGCCGAACATGCGGGCAACGCAGCGAGCCGCATCGTCGCCGTGCGTTACCCCGGCGGCGCGGCGCTCTCGCGCCGAGATTTCGATGTGCTCACCGAAGCGGCGCGGAGCTTTGGCGCGGGCGGACTCATTTGGATCGCCTACGGGGCGGACGGTTGGAAAGCGTCGATTCAAAAGCTGCTCGACGACACGACGGTCGCGCGCATCGGTGAACTGGCGGGCGCCGCGTCCGGCGACGCGCTGCTGCTCGTCGCGGGACCGGCCGCGGTCGCGAGCGACGTTGCGGGCAAGCTGCGGCTGCACGTCGCGGACAAGCTCGGATTACGCGATCCGCAGCGCTTCGGCTTCTGCTGGGTCGTCGGCTTTCCGCTCTTCGAACGCGATGCGGAAACGGGGGCGCTCGCGCCGACGCACCATCCCTTTACGCGCCCCGCGCCGGGTCAAGAAGGGCTCTTGGAAAGCGATCCGCTGGCCATACGGGCGCAGCACTACGATCTCGTCCTCAACGGCTTCGAACTCGGCAGCGGCTCGATCCGCATCCACGACGCGGACTTCCAACACCGTATCTTTCGCGACGTCTTCGGCATGTCGGAAGCGGCGATCGCCGATCGCTTCGGTTTCTTCATGGAAGCGCTGCGCTATGGGGCACCGCCGCATGGCGGCATGGCCTGGGGGATCGACCGGGTCGCCATGATCGCGTGCGGCGAACCGTCGATCCGCGACGTCATCGCTTTTCCGAAGAATCAGATGGCGCGCGACCTCATGATGGACGCGCCGTCGGACGTACCCGAAGCGTCGCTCCGCGACCTCGGCTTGCAGTTGCGCGTGAAGAAGCCGGTCACCCAGAGCGACGCGGTGACGCATCGACCGCCGTGAGGCCGCGATACGCGATGAGCGCAAGGCGTGACGGCACACGCGAACGACAAACAGATCGTCCAGCGACGGATAGGCTTTGGGGCGTTGAGACGGATCGGCCAGCCGACGTTCTTGCAAGCGACGGTCGCCACGATCGTGGTCATTTTGGTCTTGGGTGCCTTGCGTCTCTTCGATCCGTTTTCCGGCGATCAGGCGCTGTTCTTGGTAGCAGCCGAGAAGCTGCATGCCGGCGGCGTCCTTTATCGCGATTTCTGGGACATTAAGCAGCCCGGGATTTTCGCGTTCTTTCTCGGCGGCGGACTGCTTTCGGGATTCACGCAATTTGGTTTGCACGAGGTCGATCTGATCTGGGAGCTCGTTTTCTCGATCGTTCTCGTGCTTGGATTGCGCGAGTCGTTCGAAGACCGCCGTTGGGCCGCGTTCGCTCCTCTGGCAATCGTCGGCGCGTACTTCACGGGCAGCTCATCCTGGCATCTGCTTCAAGTCGAAGGACTTGTCGGCTTACCGCTCTTTTGCACCACATGGTTCGCAATTGCGGCTCTGAAAAGCGTACGGCATAGACGCACGCTTGCGGGTCTGTCTGGAGCGGCGGCTGGAGTTGCGATTCTCTTTAAGTTGCTCTTTGCCGGCGTCGTAGTCGCCACTGCGTTCGCGATCGGCGCGTTCGCGTTTCGGCAAGACAGGCGAATCCCTGTTCTCGAATTGGCCGCCGGCTGGTGTGTCGGCGTTTTGATTCCGCTTGCAGCGTTCGGCTCTTACGTCGTGCACTTCGGTCTCCTCCACGAAGTCGTTACGACGTTTTTCGTTCTTCCGCTTAGCATTAGCGCGTCGCCCGTACACGCACCGACGTCACGCCTTGTCGATAGCGCGCTTCGCTTCGCCTTATACTTCCGCGGCATCATCTTCCTCGCCATCATCGGCATCGTTCTGGTCCGTGACGGACGCACGCGATTGTGGCGCCTCGGCTCGGTTGTATGGCTCGTTAGCGCCGCGGTGACCATCCTCGTTCAAGAGGAATCGTGGTGGCAATATCAGTTCCTCCTGCTGCTTCCGCCAATGGGCATCCTCGCGACGTTTGGAACTGCCGCCCTCGCCGGCCGTGTATGGACGACAGGCCGCCGAGGATTCGCATGGCTCGCCTTGTGCGGGGTCGCGGCATACATCGCGGTGCCGCTGCCCCAGGCTGGAATCGATACCGCACGTCGCATCTTTGGGGAGCGACCATACGCTTCGCCGACGGCACTCGAGCGATACCGTGCAGCGTCGAGCGTCGAATATGCGCAAGCCGAGCGCGACGCGGCGTTCTTGAAGCACGCGAATAACGATGCGCGCGACATTTATGTCTTTGGAAATCCGCTGATTTACGTTCTCACTGGCCGCGGCCAAGCGCTGGGCATAAACGGCTGGGCTTTGCATCTTTACACACCGAAAGTTTGGGAACGCCTCAACGTTCAGCTCCTTGCTGCCGCTCCACCTTACGTCTTCGTACTCCAGGGATACGATAAGGGACTCATTCCGGACCGCTCGCCGAGGACTGCAGCTCTCCTGGTTACCAATTACGCTGCCATCCAGGCGACATCCGATGGAACGTGGTTTCGTCACCGAAATAAAGTCGAGCCTTAGCATTCCGTAAGAAACGACGCGACGATGGCGTCGAAAACCGCAGTTACGGAGCCGCGGAGTCGTCGATAAAGACGTCGCCGTCAACGACGCGCACGCCGTACGTTCGAAGCGGAATGACGGCGGGGAACGTCAGCGCGTCGCCGTTCCTAACGTCGAAATAGGCGCCGTGACGCGGACATTCGATGCGGCACCCCTCGAGCTCGCCTTGGTCGAGTTCGCCACCGTCATGCGTGCAGACGTCTTCGATCGCGTAGAGCGTGCCGTCCACGTTGCAAAGCAGGACTGCCTCGCCGCCGAGTTCGACGCGACGCGTCGTGCCGGGCGCAACGTCGGACGCTCGCGCGACAGGAGAAGATGAGGGAGTCATGGGCTCCCTATTCGCGCACGGGCCACCGTTACCGCGTTGCTGCCACGCCAGCTGTGCCGACGCACTTTACCCGCAGCCCTCGACATAACCGACTTGCGGGCGAAGGCCGGCGATGATCTTCGATATCGTACCATGTTTGACTTTGTAGACGGTTCGGCCGCGTGCGTCGTGGCCTTCTTTGGGAGCAACTGTGATCGTCTTCACCTGCGGATCGTACTTGTCGGGCGACGTCTGCGCGCGCGCGCCGAAAAATGCCATGAGCTTCGAGACGGGTTCGCCGACCTTGAAACCGTCGGTTGTCGCGATCGCTTGCGAGACGACGTCGGCGCGACGGATGTTGCCGTCCTCGACGAGCAGCGTGAGACCGCTCGGTGCCGACGGCCGCAGATAGTAACAGGTGCTTCCCGGAGCCGGCTTGCCGTGCTCGAACGCCGTACCGGTCGCAGCCGCCTGCGCGGGCGTCGTGCCGAAAACGATCGGACCGACGCCGTCCGGTCCTAGGCGCGAAGCGTCCGTCAAGGCTGCCGCTGCGGCGAGCGGCACGATCCCGACCGCGGCGGCGCAGACGAATGCGAAACCGGCTGTTTCTCGAGGCATCTTCATGAGTTTGCTTTCGGAAGCGGCTCGCGGGCGCCCCTACCCGCTCGCCGAGCCGGCGTTGACGCAGCGGCGACGCTTGCGGGACGCCCGCCGCCTAGCATCGTCTCGTAAAGGAGACGAAGCGGTGAAACCCACGCAAAGCGATCTGACCGTGCGATTCCACGGATTTCTGTTATTGACGATGCTCGCGGCGGAGGTGTCGTTCTTCTGGCACTTCGGCGGCTTTTAGGTTTAGGAGTCCTGAACTCGGTGCGCCTTGAGACGCGGGCGGCCGCCTTTCTTCCCCGTTCGCACGCGCGCTTTGTGCCTTGACTGGTGTCGAGCGGCGTCCGCCGGCAATTCCGAGTTGCGAATGGACCGCACTCCCAAAGAAATCGGTTAGCAGTCCGTCCTCGATCTTCATCCGCCCTGATTCTCACGCACCTCGGCGCGCGGCTCAATAGAATTCACGACATCTGCGCAGCCGTAGAAAACGTGGACGTGCGGTCGATGGCCCCGCTCGACGTTGCTGCGACGCTCGGCGGACGTTCGCCGCTCGCATCGACCGATAACGCCTAAACGCCGCTTAGGCTGCGGTATGCCGTGAGGACGTCGCGGCGTGTGATGATTCCGGCGAGGCTTCCATCGGCGTGGAGGACGGGTAGCATGGCGATCTGCGGATCGGCCATGAGGTCGGCGGCGCGCTCGAGCGATTCGGTGGACGCTACGCTCGCCGCCGCAGCTTTGACGAACGCCCCGATCGGTTGCGCGGCGTCGTGCGTCATCAGCCACCCGAGGTCGCCCGCTGCGACGATGCCGGCGAAGCGCCCGTCTCGATCGAGCACCGGGACGACGCCTTCGCTGGTGCCGTGCAGCCGCTCGGCGACCGATGCGACCGTATCGCTCGCGTGCGCCGTGACGGCAGCTTCTCGCACGACATTGGATACGCGCACGCGTTCGAGCGCGTGCGGCCGGCGCACGCGCTTCCAATCGATTCCGCGGCGCATCAGTTTGAGTTCGTAGACCGTGCCATCGATGAGCCGCCGTCCGAGAATCGTCGCGATGACGGTCGAGATCATGAGTGGCAGCACGATCGTGTAGTCGTACGACATCTCGAAGACGATGACGATCGCCGTGATCGGCGCTTCGGCGGCGGCTGCGAAGACGGCCGCCATCGCGACGAGCCCGTATGCCGCAGCCGAGGCGGTCCAGGCGGGGAAGAGACCGTGCGCGATGCGGCCGAAGCCGTCGCCGAGCATGGCGCCCGTGAAGAGCGACGGTGCGAAGACGCCGCCGCTGCCGCCGAAGCCGAGCGTTAGCGACGTCGCGATCGGCTTGAGCACGGAAAGAGCGAGCGCGCGCGCCACGCCGACGTGCCCGTCGAAAACGTGCTGGATGACGTCGTAACCGACGCCGAGCACCTGCGGCGCGAACAGACCGATCGCGCCGACGAGACCAAACCCGACGGCGCCTTTGATCTCGGGTGTGATCTTCCACGCTTCGGAGCGTCTTCGATCACGTACAGGACGCGCACGAACGCCCACGCCCATAGCGCACAGAGTACGCCGAGAACGGCATAGAGCAGCAGCTCGCGCGGCGAGACGAGGGCGAACGCGCGTGCGTCGAACGACGGATGATTGCCCAGAAACGCACGCGATATGACGGCCGCGACGACGCTCGAGACGACGATCGTCGCGAACGAGCGGGGCGCGAAGTCACCCAGGATCACTTCGCTTGCGAAGAACACACCGCCGATCGGCGCGTTGAACGTTGCAGAGATGCCGGCGGCCGCGCCGCAGGCGACGAGGGTGCGCACGATGGGTACCGGTGCGTGAACCACTTGACCGAGCACAGAACCGATCGTCGCACCGATCTGCACGATCGGTCCTTCTCGACCGCAGCTGCCGCCGAACGCGATCGACGTCGCCGATGCCACCGCTTTGATCGCGATCACGCGCGGCCGGATGATACCGCCCTTGAGGGCGACGGCTGCCATCACTTCGGGCACGCCATGGCCGCGCGCCTCGGGGGCCAGCCGCGCCGTGATGCTCGATGCGAGCGCGCCGCCAAGCGCGAGGACGCCGAGCAATGTAAAGGGCCCGAGCACATGCCCGAACGACGGTAGAATGAGGGAAAACGCAAGCGTGTGTTCGAGCCCGATCAGCCAGCGGAAAGCGATCGCACCGAAGCCGCCGAGGCCCCCGACCGCGACGGCGGCGGCGAGCAGATACGAGCTCTGCGGTATGGAGAACGGGCCGATGCGTAACTCGTAGCCGCGCGTTCCTTCACGAAACTCGAGAGCCGAAAGGAAGATCGTCGGTCGCACTTACGCGACCTGTACCCGCATAACGGCGCGCCGGGTCGTTCGATCACGCTCGATGCGCGCGCTCTGCGGCACGCGTGAAAATGGCATCGAGCATCGGTTCCGTGAGCACGCCGGTATTGGTGTTCTGGCGGCTGGGATGGTAGGACGCGATCAGCGTGACGCGCCCGGCCGGAACGTCGCGCACCGCGACCGCCTCGCTGCCGTGCGCGAAGACCGGACGCCGCTCGAAGTGGAAGCCGGCCGTTCCGAGTGCGGCGACTGCGGCTCGCGTCCCGATTGCGCCGAGGCCGACGACGACGCGCAGCGCGGGGAGCGCGACGATTTCTTCGACGAGATACGAAAAGCAATGGTGCAGCTGCGCCGGCGTCGGTTTGTTTTGCGGCGGCGCACAGCGCAGCGCGGCCGTGATGAGTGCGTCGTGTAGAACGAGGCCGTCGCAGCGGTCGCGTGCGGTCGGCTGGTTCGCGAAACCGGCGCGAAAGAGTGCGCGGTACAGCCAAACACCCGACGCGTCGCCCGTGAAGGCGCGGCCCGTGCGATTCGAGCCGTGGGCACCCGGTGCGAGACCGACGAGCAGCACGCGCGCCCGCGGATCGCCGAACGCCGGAACGGGTCGTCCCCAGTAGTCCGCGTCGCGGTGCGCCCGCTTACGTTCGATTGCGATGCGCGCGCAGTACGCGCGCAATTCCGGACAGCGCTCACAGGCGATGACGCGCGCGGCACGGGCCGCGAACGCAGCGTCAATCGAGTCCGGGAAAGTCAAGTGCGGCGAGCCCCGCGTAAGCAGCGATGCCGACGCAGGTCGAGAGGTTGAGGCTGCGCACGGCGCCGGCGCGCATCGGAAGCCGCAGCACGCGGCCGGGGTGTGCATCCAGGAGAGCCTGCGGCAGACCCGCCGTCTCCTTACCGAACAACAAGCCGTCGCCGAATGCGTAGGCGACCCTGTCGTAGCGGCGGTTCGCGCGCGTCGAGAAGAACCATAACGGTCCGTGCCAATCGTCCAAGAACGCATCGAGCGACGCATGGACCCGCAACGTAACGGCATCCCAATAATCCAGACCGGCACGTTTGAGGTCGCGGTCCGCGATCGAAAACCCGAGCGGTTCGACGAGGTGCAGTGCGCAGCCGGTCGCGGCGCACAATCGCGCGACGTTGCCGGTGTTCGGTGGGATCTGCGGTTCGACGAGCACGAGATGCAGCGGTGGCACCGCCGCGTCGTGTGGAAGATTCGCGTCGCGGCGTTCCGCCGGCTGCGCCGCGCGCGCGGTCACGCGTTCGCCAAGCGCAGCAGCGTGCCGGCCAGCGGCGCCGGTACGATGGCGAAGGCGATGCCGCCGTGCCCGAGCCACGCGCACTCGAAGGCCGCACGCGGATAGACCGTCGCGATGCCGGGCAGCGCGGGGTCGTTGACGAGCACGTCGCCGCTGGGCTCGATGCCGCACAACACGACGAGGTGGCCGTCGCTCGCCGGCAGCGCTGCGCCCGCAAGTTCGCCCGCGCGCCACGCGAGCGAGAGCGCGAGTGGAATGTCGTCGACGAGAAAGGTGTGCGCGTGCGCGAGGTCGCGCAGGTGCACGACGGCGGCGCGAAAACCGAGCGTGCCGGCGAAGGCGACGTTGAAAGCCCAGTTCCCGGTTCCGCCGTAACGCGCGTCGAAGACTTCGCGCGCGACGATCGGCACGTCGACGGGATAATCGCCGTACGCGAGCAGCATCGCGAGCGATGCCGGCGCGCACCAGCCGCGTTCGTCCGGATACTTGGGTTCGTATTGCGAGTAGGGCGGCACGTCGAGCGTAACCGCGGGCAGTGCGACGATCGGCGAGGGTGCGCCGTAGTCCGGCGTACTGATGAAGAGCGCATCGAGCGCCGTCGCGCGCACGCTGACCGTGACGAGATCGACGTCCGCGCGCACGACGTCGGTCTCGATTCGCACGAACGTGTCGCGTCCGTCGAACGAGCGCCGCGCCTCCGCGTCGAATTGCACGTACGGCAGCCAGGCCGACGTGCGCCCGTCGTGCGCTCCCAAGCGCAGCTCGAGCGTCCCTTGGAGTGCGAGCGTATTCCAGGACACGATCGCCTCGCGCGTCGGACCGACGCGCACGAGGAACTCTTCTTGCGGCTCGGGATACGCGAGCGTCAGCATGCGCAGGCCATCAGATGCTCCATTCCCATGAATTCCAGTTGTCGGTGATGTACTGCGCGGGGCGGTAGCCGCGTAAGTCATCATTGTATGCTGCGACCGCCGTTTGCCAATACAGAAAGACGGCCGGTACGAGCTCGTGGAGGCGCGATTCTTCGCGTTGATACAGCGCCTTACGTTTTCCGCGGTCGAACGTCTCGATCGCTTCGTGCGACGTCCGCGTAACGGTGGGGTCGCGCAGAAAACTCGTGTTCACGCCGTGCGGTGGTAAGAAATCGCCGCTCCAACTGCCTTCGTTGTCGGGGTCGGGCCCGTTCACGTCGATCGACCACTCCATGTCGTACCGGCCTTGATAGAGCGGGCCGTCCTGCGCGAAGAGCAGGCTCGGCGGATAGTTCTTGATCGACAGATCGATGCCGACGGTGCGCAACGCTTGCTGCATCTGCACCTCGCCTTGCTCGTTGCCGGGTCGCGTCGTCGCGGAGATGACGAAGCGCAGCGGCACGCCGCCCCGGACGCGCGTCCCGTCCGGCCCCGGTCGCCACCCCGCGGCATCCAGCAGCGCCCGCGCCGCCGCGGGATCGTGCGGATACAACGCAATCGCCGGTGCCGCCCAGGAGTCCGGCACGACGTCGCTGCGAGCGCGGACGTTGAGGCCGTGATAGACGGTTGCGTTGATCCGGTCCCAGTCGATCGCCTCCGCAATCGCACGGCGTACCGCAACGTCCGCGAGTCCCGGCCGCCTCGTGTTGATTACGAGCCGGCGGTAGTTCGCCGTGAGGTGCCGGGCGATGCGTAGACCCGGCACGCCAATCACGCGATCGATCTGTTCGGGCGCGACGCTGGAAACGACGTCGATCTCGTGCGTGCGCAACTGTGCGACGAGCGTATCGGGACTGGGAACGATTCGGTATTCGAGCGCGTGCAGCTTCGGCGCTCCGCGCCAGTAACGGACGTTCGGCACGAATTCGAGCGACGTGCCGTGATTCCAGGCCGCGAGCAGCCACGGTCCGCTCGAGATCGGGTGCGCGTTAAAGGCGGCTTGATTGAGATCGGCCAGCTTGCCCAAGAGATGTTCGGGCAGCGGCGGGTACGCGCTGCCGCCTCCGCCGCCGAAGATGCCGAGCACGTCCGCATCGGGCGCTTTGAGATGCACGATCGCCGTGTCGGCGCGTGGCACGTCGATCGCGGCGATATCGTCCCAGCCGAAGACGGCTTTCGTGTTGTTGCGCTTGTTCAGGACGGCGCGCCACGTGAAGCGCAGGTCGCGCGCCGTGAGCGGAGCGCCGTCCGACCAGGTGACGCCGTGGCGCAGGTGCAGCACGATCGTCTTGGAGTCGCGCGAGATGCCGCCGTTGGCGTAGGTCGGCACCGTCGTAGCGACCTCCGGCACGAAGTTGCCCCGCTCGTCGTAGCGGAAGAGCGGCGCGAAGAGCAGCGCGTCGATCTGTTCCGTCGCATCGGAATGCGCGAACATCGGATTGAGGCCGTCGGGTTCGTCCGTGCTGCCGATGCGCAGCTGGCCCGGGATAGTCCAGGGGTGTCGTCCGCCCTGCGCGCCGCCGTCACCGGTGCGCGTGCACGCCGTTACGAGGGCCGTTGCGAGCGCGACCGCCGCGATGCGTCGCGCGAACGCCGTCGTCATCGCAGCGCCAGCGTTTTCGCGCCGAGCCGCGGCGCGATCGCATCGTAGAGCGCGTCCGCTCCGTTGCGGACGACATCGTCGCAGGGCAAGCCCGTCTCGCGGCGCGCGTCGTCGATCGCCTGTCGCGCCTGCGCAGCGTCGAGCCCGTGCGTGTTGAGTGCGACACCGACGACCTTCGCGGGTTTCACCGCACGCGCTAGGCTTTCGTAGAGTTCGACGAGCCCCCGCAGTCCCAGGAGCGGCGTGCCGAACCCTTCGACGTGCGTGCGCGTAACGAGATGGACGAGCACGAGTGCATCGGGCGCGCAGCCGTACAGCAGTGCGAGCGTGACCGGTGCGAAGGCCGCGTTGGTGATGCCGCCTTGCCCTTCGACGAAGAGCAGCTCGGCTTGTGCGGCGCCGCCCAGGACGAGTTCTTCGGCGGCACCGCTCGCAAAATCCGCGATGACGCGATCGATCGCCGTGCCGTTCCCCTGATGACGATGCCCGTCTGTCCCGTCGCGACGAAGCGTGCGCGCACGCCGCGGCGCGTCGCCGCGCGCGTGAGTTCGAGTGCGGCCGTCATCTTGCCGACGGCGGCATCGCTGCCGACGAAGAGCGCGACGCGCGCCGTCACGGCGTTCGCGGCGCCCGTGAAAAGGCGCGGCGGCGGCGGCGCGCGCACGTCCCAGATCGTCGTGCCCGCACGCCGCGCGGCACTCACAAACTCGGCGTCGTCTGCGAGAAACTGGTGCAGGCCGCTCACGATCTCGAGGCGCGCTTCGATCGCGCGCAGGATCCACGCGCGCCACGCGGCCGGCAGCGCGCCGCCGGGCGGCGCGACGCCGATCAGCAGCGCCGTCGGTTCGTAGGCGAGCGCCGCGTCGACGCTCGCGACGAGCGGTGCGTCGCAATCGAGATACGGCACCACCTCGCGCACGCGGCGCCCGGCGTGATCCGGGTCGATGACGGCGACCGTCGTGTCGCGGCCGTAGGCGATTGCGCCGTGCGCGGTCTTCGCGCTGCGGCTCGTGAAGAGGCCGGGCGCGAGGATGGCGTAACGCCGCACCCCTTAGACGGCGCTGCGCGACGCGGGCGCTGCATGCTCGACGATGCCGAGCCCGGCTCGGCTCGGCAGCACGAGCTTGCCGCGCTCGTACGTAACGCCGGAGAAGGGATCGCTTGCGGTCAGAAACGGTCCGTCGAGGTCGGCCCAGTCCACGAGCGGCGAGAGGTGCGCCGCAGCGGTCGTAAGGATCGCGCTTTCGACCATGCAGCCGAGCATGATCTTGAGTCCCAGCGCCCGCGCCGTCGCGATCATCGCGAGCGCGCCGCGAATGCCGCCGCACTTTACGAGCTTGACGTTGACGCCGTCGACGCAACCCGCGAGTGCGAGCAGGTCGCGGGCGTCCTTAGAATCTTCGTCGGTGACGATGGCAACGCGCGAGCGCTCCCGGATCCAGCGCAGCCGTTCCGGCGTCCCGGCCGGAATCGGCTGCTCGCAAAATTCGACGTCGAGTTTCGCGATTGCCTCGAGCTTGACGACGGCTTCTTCCGGCGTCCAGCCTTCGTTGGCATCGACGCGCAACGTCCCGGTATAACGGGCGCGGATCGCCGCCAGCACTTCGACGTCCTTCGGAAAGCCGAGCTTGACCTTGACGATCGGATGATCGCGAATCGCATCGACCTTGCGCAGCATGGCCTCCGGCGAGGCGATGCCGACCGTGAAGGACGTGACGGGCGTGCGCGCCGGATCGAGTCCGAACAGCCGCCAGAGTGGGCGATCCAGATCCTTGCCCACGAGATCGTGCAGCGCGACGTCGAGTGCGCAGCGTGCGGCGGGCGCCAGCCCCGCGAGCAGCGCCTCGAAGGCATACGGATCGTCGGCCGCCGGTGCGTGCGTTTCGAAGAAGGTCCGGACGCCGGCGACGCTTTGGTCGTAACGCGCCGAGGGCGCGCACTCGCCGAGTCCTTCCAAGCCGTTCCATGCCAAGCGGAGGATCAGCGAGCGGGCGAAGGTCTCGGAGCTGCGCGCGATCGCGAACGTGTGCACGAGTGGCAGCGCGAGTTCGGAGAGTGCGAGTTGCACGCTCGCAGCTTCAGCGGGCGTGCGGCGGCTCCTCGCGAGGAGCCGCGCGATCCGTCACGCATCGCTCACGCATGTCTACCCATGCCACGTCGATCGTCTGGTTCCGGCGCGACCTGCGCCTGGCGGATCACGACGCGCTCGAACGTGCGGCTCGCGCGAGCGAGCGCGTCGTCTGCGCGTTCGTGCTCGATCCGCCGCTCTTGCGCGGACCGGAGATCGGCGACGCGCTCGTATCGTTCTTCTTCGATGCGCTCGGCGATCTGCGCGCGAGTCTGCGCAAACGCGATAGCGATCTCGCGCTGCTCGAAGGCGACTTCCTCGCAGAGCTGCGCGGCCTCGCCAAGCGCACGCAGGCGACTGCCCTCTACTATAACGTCGACTACGTTCCGAGCGCGCTCGCGCGCGACAGGCGCGTCGAAGACGGCTTGCGGGCCGACGGCTTGCGCGTCGAGGGCTGCGTCGATCACGTGTACTACGGCGCGGACGAAATCCGCAAAGCGGACGGCGCCGCGTACACCGTCTATACGCCATATAAACGGCGTTGGCTCGAGCGGCACGCGCAGGATCCGCGTCAGCCGGCCGATTCGCTGCAGAACCTCGCCAGGAAACTCGCGCGCAGAGACGCGATCGGCGTGACGTGCGACGTGCCCGAACCCGAAGCGTACGGCCGCACGCGTTCCAAACATTTCCCCACTGGCGGCGAACGCAAAGCGCGGGAGCTGCTCCCCGCGTTTCTCGCGGAACGCGGCGGCGACTACGCCGAAGCGCGCAACTTTCCGGCCGTCCCCGGTACGTCGCACCTCTCGCCGCACCTGCGCGCGGGAACGGTCGGCATCCGCACCTGCGTGTTCGCGGCGCTCGAAGCACGGCACGGCAAACGTGGCAAGAGCGTCACGGGCATCGACACCTGGATCGGCGAGTTGATCTGGCGCGACTTCTATCAGCAGATCCTCGCCAACTTTCCGCGCGTCGCGACCGAACCGTTCGACGAACGCGCGAAGAAATTGAAGTATCGCGAATCCGCAGCCGACTGGACCGCGTGGTGCGAAGGCCGCACGGGTTATCCGATCGTCGACGCCGCGATGCGGCAGATCAACACGTATGGCTGGATGCACAACCGGCTGCGTATGATCGTCGCGTCGTTTCTCACGAAAGATTTACTGCTGGACTATCGGTTGGGCGAACGGTACTTTGAGCAACACCTTGTCGATGGCGATACTGCGGCAAACAACGGTGGCTGGCAGTGGTCGGCTTCCACCGGCACGGATGCGGCGCCGTATTTTCGCGTGTTCAACCCCGTGCTGCAAAGCAAGAAATTCGACCCGAGCGGCGAGTTCATTCGAACGATGTTGCCGGAGCTTGCGAAGCTCGATGGCGATGCCATCCATGCCCCGTGGACGCTCGCTCCGCTCGAAGCGCAGGCGCGTGACTTCGTCTTGGGACGCGACTATCCCGACCCGATCGTCGACCACGCCTTCGCGCGCGAACGCGCTCTCGCGACCTACGCACCGGTGTTAGGCCGCACGTCGTCTCGCACCGATTAGGGTAGCGCCGCTCTCCAACGTAACCGTTTCAAAAAGCCTCGCGCGCAGGCTACGAAGCATCGATACGAGCGGTCGCGCTTACCGAAGCAAAAGCGGCGCAGTTGAAAGCTCGGGCCGAAAGGAATGCTCTTAGGATGACATAGCCACAGCCACGCCGCGTTGAGCCACTGGCCCGGCTCTCTCTCGCCGTAGATGATGAAACGCTATGACACGGACCCGACCGGGCGTTATTACGTCGGCCCTTCGGTTCTTCCGCCGCGCACTTTAAGTTGCGTAGCCAATTCTGAAGTGACACTTCGAGAGCTTTTCGCGACACGTCAATCTTAGCGCGTAGCGGATCACCGTCCCACGATTCCTCCGTATGAACGACAACCCCAGCTGGGGACGACGTCATTGTCTAAATGTGAACAGCATCGATGCCTTGAGCCGGACCTCCCCACACGATGCGCCGCTGAGGATCCAATTCTTTAATGGCCGACGTGATGGTGAGTCCGGACGTTCCCAGCGGAAGATTTCGCCAACCGCGACTGGGCCCTCAATCGTGGCGGCAACGATGTCGTGCTGCAAATAATGGCCATTCGGCGATCGTCGTATGAATGCGCCAGACATTCGCGAGAGGGGCATTGATGAGAATCTCTTCGCGTGCGATCACAGGAGCGTTAGAATCGACGTTCACGTGGCATTCTTTCTGCAGCGAGACCAGGCCGGGTGAGCACGTCCTACGAATTCGCCTCTGCGATTTGGAACGCTGCGGTGGTTCGTTATGACGTGGATTTTAAGCAACGAACGTGCCCGTACTACGGGTGCAACGGCGAACGCTAGGGCGAGGCGTATTCCTCTATCCGGATTGATCGCGGTGCTCCAGTTAGCCGATCGCGCGCGTCCCGAATTCGGTCCGTTCCCTGACGCACGTCTGGGTGCGAGCCAACGGTCGGCCCCAGTTCCGCAAAAAGCCAAGGAACTACCGCGAGAGCTAGCAAGACCGCCGCGGGCGCTGCTTTATCGACCTGGGCATGGGCCATATGCGAATAAAGCTGCACGACCATGATGCATACGATTGAGGCTGCTCCGATAAACGCATACGATGAACGAAGAGGAGCGCGGCACTGACAATTTCGAGCGCACCCCACACGTACATGAGCCAGAGTGAATAACCGAAGCCTTTGAAGGCGGCGACCATGTTCGGGGTGCCTACAAGTTTTACGGAACCGGCAAAAATCATCACGGCGGCGACCGACCCCGGTAAGAATCCACGTAAAGATCTTACGCATCGATGACTTCGCCACGGCCGGCCCGAGCATCACGTCGCATCTACGATCGACGCAACATCACGCAAGCGCTGTTCGGCGTCCGCGACGATGCGTTCGACGACATCGGCCGCGGGAACGACGCGCTCGATGAATGCGACGGTCTGTCCGGCATAGAGGTGTGCGACGTCGTAGTTCTGCGTTTTGCGCGCTTCCCGGAAAGATGAGGCCGCTTCGGCCGTGATGGCATCCTCGCGCTCGTGCCACCGATCGGTGAATACGTTGCGCAGCGCGCGTCCGCGAAACTCCGCGGGCCATGCTTTGCCTTGCACGCGATCGAAGGCGCTCGTGAGCAACGTCTGCGTTTCATCGGTCGCAATCAAACGCGACTGCGCGACCGCGTTCGTGCGTGCTTCACGCGCAGCGAGGAACGGCGTGCCGATCCAGGCGCCGGCCGCGCCCGCTGCGAGAACGGCAGCCAAACCGCGTCCGGTCGCGATACCACCCGCCGCCACGACGGGCACGTCGTTCGCGAGTTCGAGCACGATTTGCAGGAGCGGCAGCGTTCCGACGTCGCCGGTGTGGCCGCCCGCTTCCGTCCCCTGCGCGACGACGATGTCGACGCCCGCGGCGAGTGCGATCTCCGCGCGCTCGCGCGACTGCACTTGCGCGGCGACTAAAATTCCTGCTTCGTGAAAGCGCGCGACGTACGGTGCCGGATCGCCGAACGAGAGTCCGACGAGCTTGGGCCGCGCTTTCAAAGCGAGCTCGATCAGTTCGGGTCGCCGGTCGACCACCCAGCGAACCAGGCCGATGCCGAATTTGCGCGCGACGGGCCCCGCTGCCAGCAGACGAAGCTGCTCGCGCAGACTCTCGGGTGCTTCGTCTTCGTCGAAACCGAGCATGCCGAAGGCACCGGCATCCGAAACCGCACACGCGAGTGCGCCGCCGGCCTGCGGCGTCATCGGCGCATTGAGTACCGGGTACCTCACGCCGAGCAGCTGCGTCAATTTGGTCCTCATGTGGGTTATGACCCGTTATGCACTCACGCGTCTACTCCACCTTTGACAGACGTGTCAAGTCTTGACCGGGATGGGATACTAGGGGCAGACGATAACTGCGCTCGTGCGCGAACTTGCTTAGGTGTAGGACCAACGTATAGACAAAGGGAGCATCAGCTCCGGATACGACAGTTGTGAAAAGGCTTCGTCCGATTCCCTGGCGCCCGGGCCGCACCCACCTGGTAAACCAGGTCTCTACCCAGGCATGCAGACGGCAGTGCGGTTATTGTCTCTCTAGCTGCGATGGGCGCTCGCGACGATTGCCCTTTCGCGTAGGTTCGTAAAGCGCTCGACTGCGCGATGATACGCGTCGCCGTGGCCTTCGATAGCATGCTCGAGAATGAGGAAGCCGCGGAAGCGCGCGAGCGCGTCGACGAGGTGCGCGCCGCCCACGTCGCCGGCGGTTGCGAACGCGTCGAGATCGGCGATCGCGTGGGTAGCGATCACGCTTTTGGCAAGCAGCGTTTGCACGTCGTCGGCCGCACCGAACGCATCGCTCGCGAGCGCGTAGCGCAACCACGCACTGTCGACGTCTTTGACCAGCCGCTTGCAGTCGGCGACTGAAGCGCACAGCGTGCCGGGCGCGTTGCGCAGCGCGAGGGTAACGTTGCGACGCTTCGCGACGCCGGCGGCGTGCCTGACGCAATCGGTAAACGCGCCCCAGGCCGTGGGGTCGTCGCGTGTGGCCGGTGCGCGCCCCATAACGAGTGGCGCCCCGAGCGTCGCGGCGATATCGAGCCACCGTTCGGCTTCGCCGTCCAAGGTCGCATCGGCATCGACGGCGGCCACGCCCAGACCGAGGTCGACGGCGAGTTTCTTGAGTTGCGCGAGATACTCGGCATCGTCGCGCGGCAGCTCGCCCGCACCGAACACGATGCCGTCCACTTCGAGCTCGTTCGCGCAAGCGTCGAGCCATTCGAGGTGGGTCAGCGTTCCCGCGCGCAGGGCGCTCGCGAAGCTGGCGCTCGAGCACGCGATCTTCATGGCGGCGCTCTCGTTCGGCGCGAGCGGGTCCGTTCCGCTCACGCCGAACGAGGGGGCATGCACCACGATGTCGGTGGAAGCGCCGAAGGCGCCGCGATCTCGCACGGCGCACACGCCTTCGCGCCTTGGGAGTTGAGCGTCGACGCGTTGATGTGGCTGCTCACGGATGCGCGGCGGCGCGGCGGTCCGCAGATGACGGTCGACGAGCTGCGGCGCGGTATCGAATCGCTCGGCGCTGCGGATTATCGCGAGCTCGGCTACTATGCGAAATGGTTGCTTTCGATGATCGCGATTCTCGGCGAACGTGGCGTGCTCGACCCGCAAGCGCTCGACGCGCGGGCTGCCGAACTCGCACGCGAACGTGGAGGGACGCATCCGTGACGGCTCGTTTTGCGCTGGGTGCGGGCGTGCGCGTGAGCGCTCGCGCGAGCTCCGGTCACGTGCGAACGCCGCGCTACGTGCGGGGCAAGCGCGGCGTCGTCGAACGCATCTGCGGAGCTTTCGGCAATCCCGAAGAACTCGCGTACGGCCGGCGCGACGGCACGCCCGTCGTGCTGTATCGCGTGCGCTTTCAACAGCGCGAGTTGTGGCCGAACTATGGCGCTGCGCCGGGCGACACAGTCGACGTCGAGATCTACGAGCACTGGCTCGAGGCGGCGGAGGCATGAACGCGACGTCGCGCGATTTCGAATCGCTCGCGCGTGCCTTTCGCGAAGCGCTCGTCACGGCGGGCATCGTGAGCGAGGCGGACGTCGAGGCGCGCATCGAAGACTTGCGCGCGCGGACGCCGGCACTCGGTGCGCGCGTCGTGGCGCGCGCCTGGCGCGATCCGCAGTACCGCGCGCGATTACTCGCCGACGGCAGCGGCGCCGTGCGCGAACTGCTCGGCCTCGACATCGGTACGCTCAAGCTCGTCGTCGTCGAGAATACGCCCGCGGTGCACAACGTCATCGTGTGCACGCTGTGCTCGTGTTATCCGCGCATGTTGCTCGGGATGCCGCCCGACTTCTATAAGAGCGTCGCATATCGGGCGCGCATCGTGCGCGAGCCGCGTGCGGTGCTCGCAGAGTTCGGATTGCAGCTGGCCGACGGCGTTCTCGTGCGCGTTCACGACAGCACGGCCGACATGCGTTACCTCGTGCTTCCGATGCCGCCGCCAGGAACCGAGCGCCTCGACGAGAGCGCGCTCGCGGAACTCGTTTCGCGGGACGCGATGATCGGCGTGGCGGTCTCCCGCGTTGCGGACGGAGCCGGAAGCGAACCGCACCCCGCAGAACGCTAAGAGCATGCAAACCCTCGAGCCGAGCCTCCTGGTCGAGCGCGACCCCGACCTCTACGCCGCCATCGCTGGCGAAGAACGCCGGCAGCGCGAGAATCTCGAACTGATTGCCTCCGAAAACTATGCGAGTGCTGCCGTTCGCGAAGCGTCGGCGTCGGTACTCACCAATAAATACGCCGAAGGCTATCCCGGAAAGCGCTATTACGGCGGCTGCGAATTTGTCGACGTGGCCGAGCAACTCGCGATCGATCGCAGCAAAGCGATCTTCGGCGCGGAGCACGCCAACGTGCAGCCGCACGCGGGCGCGCAGGCCAACATGGCGGTGTTTATGGCGGTGCTGCAGCCGGGCGATACGGTGCTCGGCATGTCGCTCGCCCACGGCGGCCATCTCACGCACGGCACGAAGGTCAGCTTCAGCGGCAAACTCTACGCTGCGGTCGCCTACGGCGTACGCAAAGATACGGAACTGATCGATTACGATGAGCTTCGCGCGCTCGCCCGCGAGCACAAACCGAAACTGATCATCGCCGGTGCGAGCGCTTATCCGCGCACGATGGACTATGCGCCGTTCACCGAGATCGCGCGCGAGGTCGGCGCGTACGTGCTCGTCGACATGGCGCACATCGCCGGGCTCGTCGCGACCGGTTTGCACCCCTCGCCCGTCCCGCTTGCCGACTTCGTCACGACGACGACGCACAAGACCTTGCGCGGCCCCCGCGGCGGGTTGATTTTGTGCACGAGCGCGCACGCGCAAGCCGTCGACAAGAGCATCTTCCCCGGCATCCAAGGCGGACCGATGATGCACACGATCGCCGCCAAAGCCGTCGCGTTCGGCGAGGCGCAGCGTCCGGAGTTCGTGACGTATCAACAGCGCGTGATCGAGAACGCGCGGGTCATGGGTGAGGAGTTGCAGCGCGCCGGCGCGCGTCTGGTCGCGGGCGGGACCGATACGCATCTCCTGCTCGTGGACCTGGGTCCCAAGCGCGTCACGGGCAAGGCCGTCGAGGGGTATCTCGACGAGATCAAAGTCACGGTCAACAAGAACGCGATTCCGTTCGATCGGCAAAAACCCGCGATCACGAGCGGCATCCGGATTGGGTCGCCCGCGATCACGACGCGCGGCATGGGCGTGCCGGAAGCGCGCGAGATCGGCAAGATCATCGGTGAGGCGCTCGACGACGTCGGTACGCGGCAAAAGATGTCGCGCCTGCGCGATCGCGTCGCGGAGTTGACGTCGCGCTTCGACGTGCCGTAGCGACGATGACCGCACTCGCCGGCGTCGCGCTGCGCACGGCGCGCCTCGCCGTGAGAACGGTACGCGCGGGCGACGCGCCGGGACTGCTGGCGTATGCGGCGCATAATCGCGCGCATCTCGACCGGTGGGAGCCGGCGCGGCCCCCCGGCTTTGAGACGCTCGCGTACTGGGAACGCTACATCGCGATTACGGAGCGCGAACAAGAGGCGGGCGAACGCGCGCGCTTCGTCGCCGAGTACGGCGACGGCGGCGAGTTCGTCGCGAGCATCAACCTCCACGGCATCGAGCACGGCGCTTTTTGCGGCGCCGTACTCGGCTATTCCGTCGACGCACGTTACGAAGGCCGGGGACTGGGCCGGGAAGCGGTCGGCGCCGTCGTACGATACGCCTTCGACACGCTGGCGCTGCACCGCATCGAAGCCAATTATCAACCGGTCAACCAACGCAGCGGAAAGCTGCTGCGCGCGCTCGGCTTCGTCGTCGAAGGCTACTCGCGCGATTATCTCTTTCTCGACGGAGCGTGGCGCGACCACATCCGCGCGGCGCTTACACGGATCGCGTAAGGCCGATGGAGCGCGTGCAGGTCGTCCACCATCCAGCCATTGCGGACCGCCTGGCACGGGTGCGAGCGGCAGACACGCCGGTACCGGTCTTTCGCCATCTCATCGAAGAGATCGGAACGTTTCTGGCATACGAAGGCACGCGATCGCTGCCGCTGCGAAGCGAAAACGTGGCGACGCCCGTCGGGCTGGCGCGTTCGGAGCGCATCGCTGCGCGGCCGGTCGTTGCACCGATCCTGCGCGCCGGACTCGGCTTGCTCCCCGGGTTCCTGGCCGTCGTCGACGATGCAATCGTCGCGCACCTCGGCTTCTTTCGGGACCCTGCGACGTTCGCAGCGATTCCGTACTATGCAAATTTGCCGGCGCAACTCGGCGACGCGCCGGTCTTCGTGCTCGATCCGATGCTTGCGACGGGACACTCCGGCGCTGCAGCGCTCGACGTGCTCGCCGCGCGCGGCGCCGCGGATCTCACCTTTCTCTGCGTGATCGCGGCGCCCGAAGGACTCGCTCACGTTGCACGTCGGCATCCCAGCGTGCGCGTCGTCGCCTGCGCGATCGACGACCGCTTGAACGACCACGGCTACATCGTCCCGGGACTGGGCGATGCCGGAGACCGCATGTTCGGCAGCGCCTCGTCGCTTCCCGACGGCTACCGCGCGGATACGCACATCACATCGTGAACCAGCAGCACGCGGCGTACTTCGTGGCGCCGTATCTGCGTCGAGAGTCATACTCGCGAGAAATCGCCTGGTACACGGCTGGGAAACATCCGCCCATCGCGACTCGTTAGCGGAGCTCTCGGTGTTCCTCAAGGATCGGTATCATACGTTGAGACTCCATCTCGCTCCCACGCTACGGACCGCGCTCGCCTGCGCGACGGTCGCCCTCGCAGTAGCCGCGCCTGCGGGCGCCGCGGCAACCGCGCCGCTAGGCGCGATGTCCGACGCGGTCTCAGGGATGCCCGGATACCGTGCTTCGATATCGCTCTACGAACGCAAAGGCGCGCAGGTCCAGCAGGCCGTCTACGACTACAGTTTTTCGCGCCCCGATCATGCGACGTTGCACGTCGTCGCCGGCGCGAGCGCGGGCGGTACGCTCGACTGGAACGGCGGCTCGACGGTCGTCGCGCACAAAGGCGGCGGCATCGTCGGACTTTTCAAAAAGACGCTGCCGCTGCACGATCCACTGACGACGACGATTCGCGGCTCGTCGGTCGACGAGCTGAGTTTTGGCGCCATTATCGCGCACGTGCGCTCGACCCCCGGAACGCTTCGCCAAGGGAACGGGGGAACGGTCAATGGTGCGGCGACGACCGCTTTCACGCTGATCCCGGCGTCCCCGGTCCGCGACGGCGGCTACACGCGCGAGATCGTCGACATCTCCAATGCGACGCATCTTCCCGTTCGCGTGCTCGGGTTCGCGGGTCGGACGATGCTGCGGCAGGTCGATTTCACGAACATCACCGCGAACAAGTAGCCGGGAGCCGAGCCCGCTGCGGGCAATGCATGCAGCTCATAACAAACATGCATTGCCCGCTTGTTGTTCCAGCCTGCGGCGGGGCACACGGTGCCCAATGACTGTACTCAATATAATTCGGCTCGCGCACCTCAATCCGATTGACAATTACGCAACCGTGGGGTTGCAAGTCAAGGGCACGCCTGATATATTCTATGCAACCAGGAGGTTGCACATGGTTACGTCTGGCGACAGCATCAAGAAGAATGTTCTGCTTCGCGCACCGCAAGAGCGCGTATGGCGAGCGATTAGCGACGCGAAGCAGTTCGGAGGTTGGTTTGGCGTCGACTTCGAGGGCGACTTCGTCGCGGGGGCTCACATGATTGGAAGGCTCGTGCCCACGAAGGTAGATCCCGAGGTCGCGAAGACGCAAAAACCCTACGAGGGAATGACCTTCGAGTTCCACATCGATCGGATCGAACCGATGCGCCTGTTCTCATTCCGCTGGCATCCCTTCGCCGTCGACAAAGACGTCGACTACGCGACGGAACCCATGACGCTCGTTACGTTCGAACTTCGGAGGGCCCCTGACGGCACGATGTTGACGATCGCCGAATCGGGTTTCGACGGCATACCGCTTGCGCGTCGTGCGGATGCATTTTCTGCGAATGAGGAAGGTTGGACCGCTCAGGCACAGCTGCTTGAGAAATATCTCACAGCCGAAACGACGTGAATGCCCCGACGCGTGCGAAAGCCGCTCCTGTCTTCGCAGCCCTCGGCGACAAGACGCGATTGCTGATCGTCGCTCGGCTCTGCGAGGACGGACCGCTTTCGATCGCGCGCCTCACCGACGGCTCGAAAATCTCGCGCCAGGCGGTCACAAAGCATCTGGGCGCGCTCTCGAAATCGGGACTCGTTCGCAGCGAGCTAACCGGCCGGGAGCGAATTTTCAGACTCGAGGCGAAGCGCCTCGCTGAGACACGCCGTTATCTCGACTTGATTTCCGAACAGTGGGACGAAGCGCTCGACCGGCTTCGCGCCTTCGTCGAAATGGATTAGCGCCATACGATCGAGTCCAGGCGGCCGATTGCGCTTGCGTGTTGCCAAGCCATGCGTCGTGCCCGTGCATGACTTCTAACACACTGCAGCGATCTGAAGACGGTTCGTCGGGTCGTTCGGGCTCAGGCCAAGGTGGGCAGCCACTGGGCGATCCCTTGACCGATCGCGTCGGCGTGGTGCTCCTGGACGTAGTGACTGCCGGCGCCCAGGGCCACCGCTTTGCAGGCCTTCAGGTGCGTCCCGTACCAGCCGGCCCGCTCCGGCGAGATCAACGCGCCCGGTTCGGCCCAGAAGAACAGCTTGGGCGTGTTCGTTTGGAGCAACCAGTCGTGATAGGCGGTCGCCATGGCATACACGTCGGCCGGTGCCCCAGCGATGGGTAGCTCGTTTGGGAAGCGATACACCGGCTCGCGGGCGATTATACGAGCCGCCCCATTCGGGCCACGCGAGCTTACGCACGGGCTCTGCTTGACCTTATTCTTTTGAGTCGATTTCCGAACGCTATTGTCGTCCATCACCCTGAATTGTCGTCCGCCGTGCAGCACGTTGCACACCAGAGACTCGGAGCGCGACAGAGTCCTCGGCCGTCGGCGTTTCGAGAAAATTGTTGCTGATCGTCGTTTCCCGCCACGCTGCGTCAAGCCGAAATACTCGCGCAACACATCGCTGACGCGCTGAATCGCGAAGACGCCGTCGGCGGGGACGAAACCTTCTACGAAGAACGCGGCTCACATGTCGAAGTGCTACGGTAGCGAAGCGTTGCCGCGCGGCGGCGCGTTGCGGCAATGAAGACAACGAAACGATGACCCCAGCATTTTGCGGGCGATGGAGCGCGCATTACGGTTCCAAATCGACCGAAGCGATAACACCATTGGAGGTGATGGTATCGTACCGATGATCATATCGTTCGTTAAAGATCTCGCGGCAGGCTCGGTCGGCATGCGTCGGCGCGTCAGCATCGCTGCATTCGCGGCGCTCCTGCCGCTCGTGCCTCCCGGTCCCGCCATCTCGGCGCCCCGAGCTGACGAGCTTCGGTTCGCGAACGCGGACGACGTCACGACGCTCAACCCCGCCTTGAGCGCGGAGACGACGGTCGGACTGCTCTCGCAGCTGACGATGGCCTACCTCGTCCGCTACGACAAAGCGAACCGCCCTATTCCCGAACTCGCGACCGTCGTGCCGACGGAGAAGAACGGCGGCATCTCGAGCGACGGAAAGACGATTACCTGGCACCTGCGGCCCGACGCGAAGTGGTCCGACGGCGTGCCCTTCGATTCGAGCGACGTCGCATTCTCGGTCGCCGCAATGCAGAATCCCGCCAACACCGTCGTCTCGCACGACGGCTTCGCGCTGATCGAACGCGTCGAAACGCCGAACGCTTCGACCACCGTCTTCCATCTCAAGAAGCCCTACGCGGCGTTCCTGCCGCGCTTCTTCGGCAGCCCGCCGGGAAACCCGAGCCTGCTTCCCAAGCACGTCCTCGGGGCGCTGCCCGACATCAACAAGGCGCCCTACAATGCGCTGCCCATCGGGATCGGGCCGTTCCGCTACGTCGCCTGGAAGCGGGGCGACTCCGTCGACATGGAAGCGAATCCATTCTACTTCCGCGGGCGGCCGAAGCTGCAAAAGATCACCTTCCAGGTGGTCCCGGACGACAACACCGGCCTTGCGCAAATCCAGACGGGCGAGCTGGATCTACTCATCAACGTCAAGCCGGCGAACGTGCCGCGCGCGCAGTCGATCGGCACGGCGACCGTCATCCTTCAGCCCAGCTACCGCTTCGTCGTGCTCGCGTTCAACGTGTCGCATCCTGTCCTAAGGGACCGCGCGGTCCGAGAAGCGCTTCGTCTGGGCACGGACCGTCGCGCGCTGCTCGAAAAGGTAAACCACGGCTTCGGCCTGCTGCAGGCGAGCTTCGTGCCCTCGGAATACGAGGGTTACGAGGCGCTCCCGCTCGCGCCGTTCGACCTGCAGCGCGCGAACGCCGTCCTCGAGAAGGCCGGCTGGAAGCGCGGCGCGGACTTCATCCGAACGAAGGATGGTCAGCGCCTATCAATCGATCTCGACACCGTCACGGGCGCGTATCCGCAGTACGTCGAGCTGATCCGCAGCTGGTGGACGCGGCTGGGCGTGGATCTCAACACCAAGACGTACGAGACCAAGGAGTTCTATCAGCAGCCGGGCGGGATCGCGTTCGACGGCAAGTTCGACGCCACGATCTACTCGATACAGAACTTCCCCTTCGTCTACCCGTCGCTCATCTACGGCTGCGACCGGATGCCGCCGAACGGATTGAACCTGCCGCGCTACTGCAATCCCAAGCTCGACGCGATCATGTCGGAGTACGAAACGACCTACGATGCCGGCCGCCAGCAACGCGACCTTACGGAGATCAGCCGCATCATCCAAGAAGACGCGCCGACGGTCGTGCTCAACTACACGGAGAACGCGCTCGTGCTTAGCAAACGCCTGCGGAAATTCCGCCCGAACGCGATCACGTATTTCGACGACATGATGAACGTCGATATCTGAGCCCGCTTCGAACGCCCCAGACGCTAGGCGCTCCATGAAGGCCTAGCTGCGCGCGTGCGATCGAACGGCTTGCGGAATCAACCCGCGACCTCGTTGAGTTCTGAATACGCGCTCGCAGAGCGGCCGAAGTTCGCGAGCGTGCCACGACCTACCGAGCACGGCCACGGCTCTGGATTCCTGACGCCATCGCCGACGAGCCACGGAAGAAGGCATTCGTCAAGCTCGCCGCCGCCGCGATCGAAGAAGAACCGCAGCTCGGCAGCATCATCGCGGCGGCTCGACAACCGGTGCTGACCGGAAGCAGCTCCTCGCGCGGCCACGTGCGCCGATACTTCGAGACGCAGGCCGCCGGAGTCGAGATGGACGGGCCGCCCCGGCGTCGCAAGCGAATGGACAGGGTGAGTTGCGAGAGTGGACGTGGCAAACGAGTTAACGGCGTGACGCGGCCCGGCTGGGACGAGTATTTCATGGAGGTTGCGCGGACGGTCGCGACGCGGGCGACCTGTCCGCGGGCGAGCGTGGGTGCAGTCCTCGTTCGCGAGCACCGCATTCTGACGACCGGCTATAACGGCGCGCCGCGCCATGTGGCGCACTGCACGGAGGCGGGTTGTGAGATGGTCGGCGGCCACTGCGTGCGCTCGACCCATGCCGAGGCCAATGCGGTCGTGCAGGCCGCGCTGCACGGCGTGGGGCTCGAGGGCGCGACCGCCTACTGCACGCACCAGCCGTGCGTCAACTGCGCGAAGCTCATCATCAGCGCGGGCGTCGCACGGATCGTCTACGGCGAGGCCTATCCCGACGCGTTCGCGCAGCAGCTTCTCGCCGAAGCCGGCGTCGCGCTCGTGCACTTCGCGACCCTCGAGCACGCCGCCACGGGGTCGCACGCGTGAGTTTGCAGGCGCTCTATTTCCTCGCGCTCGGTACGGCGTTCATAACGGCGTTCTTAGCGACGCCGCAGGTGCGCAAGCTCGCGCTCAAAGTCGGCGTGCTCGATAGCGTCGACGAACGGCGTATGCACGCGGATCCCAAACCCCGCATCGGCGGCATCGCCGTCTATCTCGGCGTCGCTTCGGCACTCTTCGTAACGATCGGCTTCGCGCTGCACACGACGCTCTTCCATAAAGCCAACGATACGCAGGATTTCTTCGGACTGCTCTTCGGCAGCACGCTGATCATGCTCGTCGGCGTGTGGGACGACATCATGGGGATGCGGCCGCGCGCGAAGTTCCTCGCGCAGATCATCGTTGCCATCATCTCGATGATCTATGGCTTCCACATCCCCGACATCAAGATTCCGCACACCGAAAGCTACCTGAACCTGCCGCCGTGGGTCGACTATCCGCTCACGCTCGTGTGGTATCTGGGCATGATGAACGCCATCAATTTCCTCGATGGGCTCGATGGGCTGCTCGCGGGCGTGACGGCGATCTCCGGCGTCTTTCTCTTCGCGATCGCATCCGTCGATGGCCACGTCGGCGCAGCGCTCGTGCTCTGCGCGCTCGTCGGCGGCGCGCTCGGCTTTTTGCCATATAACTTCAACCCGGCCAAAATCATTCTGGGCGACACCGGGTCCCTCTTGATCGGCTACATCTTCGCCACGGTTTCGCTGCTCATCACGGCCAAGGTCGCCGTCGCGGTGAGTTTGCTCGTGCCGCTGGTCGTGCTCGCGCTGCCCGTCTTCGATACGGCGGCCGCGATCTTCCGGCGCCTGCGCGCGGGCCGCGCGATCACGGAGGCCGATCGCGGCCACTTCCATCACATCCTCGTCTTCCGGTTCGGCCTCAACGTGAAGCAGGCCGTGCTGTTGATCTACGCCGTATCGTTTCTCTTGGGGATGGCAGCGTATTTGCTCTCCGGCGGCGCGAACCACGCGCGGCTCGCCGGGATTCTATAGGACGCCTGGTGCCCGAACCGCTGCGCGTGATGACCGTCTTCGGCACGCGTCCCGATACGATCAAGATGGCGCCGGTCGTGCGCGCGCTGCGCGAGGCGCGCCCCGCGATCGAACCGATCGTCTGCGTTACGGCGCAGCACCGCGAGATGCTCGACGATCTGCTGCGGCTCTTCGCGATTGCGCCCGACTACGATCTCGACGTCATGCGCCACGATCAGACGATCACACAGATCACGACGCGCGTCCTGGAAGGCATGGAACCGGTGCTACGCGCAGCGCAGCCCGACGTCGTGCTCGTGCACGGCGACACCGCGACGAGTACCGCGGCCGCGCTGGCCGCTTTCTACGCGAAGATCCCCGTCGGCCACGTCGAGGCCGGCCTGCGCACGACGACGCCCTGGGAACCGTTTCCCGAAGAGATGATGCGCCGGTTGACGGGGCGCCTCGCCGTCTATCACTTTGCGCCGACGGCCCTTGCGCGCCGCAACCTCGAAGCCGAGAACGTGGCTTCCGAAGACATCATCGTGACGGGCAACACGGTCATCGACGCGTTCCTCGCGATCGCTGCCGCCGATGCGCCGGCGCACGTCGCGGCTTGGGAGGGCCTCGACCCCTCGCGGCCTTGGATTTTCGTGACCGCGCACCGGCGCGAAAATCACGACCGGATGGGCGAGATTTGCGAGGCGCTCGCGGAGATCGCGGCGTTCCCGCAGCGTCCACAGATCCTGTGGCCGGTCCATCCCAGCCCGCGCGTCGCGCCCGTCGCGCACGCGCGCCTGGACGGCGTTCCGGGGATCAAACTCGTGGAGCCGCTGCCCTACGACCTGACGGTGCAGAGCATCAAGCGCTCTACGCTCGTGCTCACGGACAGCGGCGGCCTCCAAGAGGAGGCGCCGTGCCTGGGCAAGCCGGTCCTGGTGATGCGGGACGAGACCGAACGGCCCGAAGGACTCGAGGCCGGGACGCTGGAGCTCGTGGGACCTCACCGCGCGGCGATCTTGAACGCGACGCGGCGACTGCTCTCCGACGAACTCGCGTACGCGCGCATGGCGCGCGCCAACAATCCCTACGGCGACGGCCGCGCCGCTGGGCGCATCGTCGAGTGGCTCTTGGCCCGGCGACGCGACGGTGCGTACCCGGCTGAGTTCGCCACGAGTGCGCGCGTCGCGGGCTTCCCAGAAAGGGAACGCCCTAGGAAAACCTAATCCCGAAGGCGCCGTGTCAGAGGCCGATTTGCGTGCTTATTACGATCGCAAGCGGCCGATGGCGGCGTATTCCATCTCGTTCGCGGTCCTCGCCGGCCTCGTCGTGGCGACGAAGTCGCCGATCGCGGCGGTCGCACTGGTTACTGGGACCGGCTGCGGCGTCGCGAACGCATACCTGACGATGCGGGGCAACGAACGATTGGTCGACCACCGGAGCGTCGGCGCGTTCGTCTTTAGCAGTATGCTGCGAATCGGCGTTTTCGGTATAGTACCGGTGGAGTTTGCTCTGCATGGACCGTGGTGGTCGATGGCGGCGTACTTTGTCGGATTTTTTGCGCCACTGGCATGCTACTCGTTCTTGGTAGCGCGCGCCGTTCGGACAGGATGACGTGAAAGAGGGAATCGGCACTCATAGTCTGTGGAAGCTGCCACTGATCGGCACGGTCCACAGCGACACGGTCTACACGACCTGGCTCGCCATGGCCGTCGCGCTGCTATTGCTCGCGTTCGTCGGCAACGGCTACCGGTCGGCCCGCGCGAATAAAACCCAGACCGTTTTTGAAGGCATCATCGACTACGTCTCCGACATGGTCTACGGATCGCTCGGTAAAAACGGCGAACCGTTCGTTCCGTTTTTCATCGCGCTCTTCGTCTTCATTTTCTTACTGAACCAGTTCGGCATCTTTCCCTTCGAGCAGCTAGGCTTACCGTTCGGCGGCGCGCCGACGGCCGATCTGAACACGACCGTTCCGTATGCGCTCGTCATCTTCTTCATGATTTGGATCAGCGCGATCCGGCAGAAAGGCCTGGGCGCCTTCAAACACCTCGCGCAACCGTTTCCGGTTCTGCTGCCGATCAACGTCCTCGAAGAGCTCGCGCGCCCCGTTACGCTGGCAGCACGGCTCTTCTTCAACATCTTCGTCGGTGGGCTGCTCTACATCATCATCGCGTCCATCACGACGGCGAAAGTGCAGATCGGGGCCTTCAACCTCTCCATCGCCGTCAGCATCTTGCCATTTTTCATCCAATTCTTCAATTTTTTCGTGGGCACCGTGCAGGCGTTCGTCTTTACGCTGCTCGGCATCGTGTATCTCTCGCTCGCCGTTGCCGATGAGCATTGAGCCGCTCGCGAATCACCATCCCCTCCCGAGAAAGGTCCACCCGTGTCTTCTGAAGCCTTAATCGCCGCCGCGACGATCCTCGCGTTCGGATTGATCGTTCTGGGAGTTGCGTTCGGCTCCGCGGTCGGCGACGGCATCGTCGCATCGAAGGCGGTCGAGGCCATCGCGCGTCAGCCCGAGGCCCGTCCGAACATCTTCACGTTTCTGTTCCTAGGCGTCGGCGTGCTCGAAGCCTTTCCCATCATCGGGCTCGGTCTCGCGTTCTACATCCTGCTCGTCGTCGCGAACGTGCCGAGTTTGATCTCGCATCTTCCCAAACACTAGTCCGCGACGATGTTCCTTTCGCTCGACGGGACGTTCTGGGTTCAGCTCCTCAACTTCGCGATTTTCTTCGCGATCTTGAACGTCGTCTTCTTGCGTCCCGTCGGCGAGGCAATCAAAAAGCGGCGCCAGTACATCGACAGCGTGCAGAGCGACTACGATCGTTACATCCATCAAGTCGAGACGTTGCGTTCCGAAGCCGATGGAAAGCGGGCGGCTGCGCGCCGCGCGGCGGAAGAGTCGGTCGCCAAGGCTCGTGCCGCGGGCGAGAACGAAGCGGACGGCATCAATGCCGAGGCGGCACAGCGCGCCGAAGCGATCGCGGACGACGCCCGCAAGCATGTCGCAAGCGAGATGGAATCGGCTCGGTCGCGCAAGGACGAACTATCGCAGGCGCTCGCAAAAACGCTGCTCGACCGGGCGATTGGCGTCTCGGGGTGAGCGATCGATTCTATGAACAGCTCGCGATCGGCAGCCAGGTCGTGGCCTCGATCCTCTTCATCATCATCCTGGTCTGGTTGTGGTTTCGCTTCTTGAGTCCGGCCGTCGCCGCGTCGCAGGCGCGGAAAAACGCGGAGTTGCTCGATTCGGAGAAACGTCGCGACGACGCCAAAGCCGAGATCGAAGTCGCGCGGGCGGAAGTCGATACGGCCCAGGGCGACGCCCGCGGCATCACCGCGCGTGCCGAAGCCGATGCGGCGCGGCTGCACGATCGCATCGTCGCGGATGCTAAGGCCGACGGTGAACGCATCGTGCGCAATGCCGAAGGCGAACTCGAGCGCGGCCGCGCAGCCGCGCGCGAACAATTTCGCGACGAGTTGCTCGAGCGCGCGGTGCGGATCGCTCGCCGCGCCGCCGAACACGTCGACGACGCGACCAACCGGCGCCTGGTCGGCGAAGCGATCGAGACGGTCGATCGCGCAGGCAGCGGCTGATGCAGAACGAGACGATCGCGCGGCGCTACGCTACGGCCGTTTTCAACCTCGCGCAGCAGGCCGGTGCGACGGATGCCGTCGGCGCCGATCTCAAAGCGGCATCCGAGGCGATCTACGGCAACGACGACGTCCGCCGGTTTTTCCTCTCACCCGTTTTCGAGCGCAAGAAAAAGGAAGCGTTGCTGCTCGCGGCCTTCCGGTCGCGCGTCAACGACATCACGCTCCACACGCTGCTGCTCCTCGTGCGCAAGCGCCGTGAAGCGCTGCTGGGGGCGATCGCGACCGAGTATGCGAAACTCGCGCTGGCGGCGTCGGGCAAGGAGCCGCTCGAGATCGTAAGCGCACGCGAACTCGCACCGAGCGAGCTAAACGCCATCGTCGTGCGCCTCGGGCGCTCGTATGGCAAAGCCTTCGACGTCGCCACGCGCACCGACCCGAGCCTGCTCGGCGGCGTGCGCATCACGATGGGCGACCGCCGCATCGACGGATCGCTTTCCGCCCGCCTCGACGACATCGCGCGCGAACTCTTCGCGCGCAACTAGCCCCTCTATAGGAACACCATCATGATCAACGCAGACGAAATTGCCGGAATCCTCCAAGGCCAGATCGCGAACTTCAACGCCGAAGTTCACGAAGATCAGGTCGGCACGGTCATCGAGGTCGGGTCGAGCATCGCGCGCGTGTACGGCTTGGAAGCCGTGCAGCAATCGGAGCTCGTCGAGTTTCCCAACGGGCTGCAAGGCATCGCGCTCAACCTCGAAGAGGACAACGTCGGCGTCATCATTCTGGGGCCCGACACCGAGATCAAGGAAGGGCAGCAGGTCCGCCGCACGGGCCGCATCGCGTCGGTCCCCGTCGGCGAGTCGCTGCTCGGGCGCGTCGTCGACCCGCTCGGCAACCCGGTCGATGGCAAAGGCGCGATCGAGACGCACAAGTACCGGACGATCGAAAATACGGCACCGACCGTCATCGAGCGTCAGCCCGTCAAGCAGCCGCTGCAGACCGGCATCCGCGCGATCGACGCGCTCATTCCGATCGGCAAGGGCCAGCGCGAACTCATCATCGGCGACCGGCAAGTCGGCAAGACGGCGATCGCGATGGACACGATCATCAATCAGAGGGGTCGCGACGTCTTCTGCATCTACGTCGCGATCGGCCAAAAAGATTCGAACGTCTCGGCGCTCGCGTCGCGCTTCGAAAAAGAAGGCGCACTCGAGTACACGACGATCGTCACGACGTCGCCCGCCGACTCACCGGCGCTCAAATACATCGCGCCCTACGCCGGCTGCGCGATGGCCGAAGAGCTGATGTACCAGGGCAAAGACGTCCTCATCATCTACGACGATCTCACCAAACACGCCATCGCCTACCGCGAAGTCTCCCTGCTGTTGCGCCGTCCGCCGGGCCGCGAAGCGTATCCCGGCGATATTTTCTTCTTGCACTCGCGTCTCTTAGAGCGTGCGGCGAAGCTTTCGGATGAAAAGGGCGGCGGTTCCATCACCGCACTCCCGGTCATCGAGACGCAGGCGGGCGACGTGTCGGCCTACATCCCGACGAATCTGATCTCGATCACCGACGGCCAGATTTACCTGACGACGGGCCTCTTCTTCCAGGGCATCCGCCCCGCCGTCGACGTCGGCATCTCCGTCTCGCGCGTCGGCTCGTCCGCGCAAACGAAGGCCATGAAAAGCGTCGCAGGCCAGCTCAAACTCGACCTGGCGCAGTACCGCGAACTCGCGGCCTTTGCGAAACTCTCGTCCGACCTCGATAAGAATACGCAAGCGACGCTCACGCGCGGCGAAAAGATCACGGAAATTCTCAAGCAGCCGCAGTATCAACCGCAGGCCATGGAAGACCAAGTCATGGTCATCTACGCGGCGACGAAGGGCTACCTCACCGACATCGAGACGCCGCGGCTTCAAGAGTGGCAGCACAGCTTCGTGAACTTCATGCACGAGAAACACGGCGATCTCGTCAAGACGATTCAAGACACGAACGCGCTCAATGACGATAGCGGGAAAACGCTTGGGTCTGCGATCGAGGAGTTCAATAAGTCGTTTTGATGGTGTGCTTCGATGGCCGCGGCCGGGGTTGGTGGGGGCGTGTCGCGGGGACGCCCGCGGTTCCCCATCCATGGGGAACCGCTACTCGTGCATTTCTCGCTCCCGCGCTTCCGGCGCTCCGCTCGAAACTGCACGCCCCGCGACACGCCCCCACCAGCCCCGGCCTGTCTTTCGGACGCAGAACGCGGGACGTTATTGCGGGTGGGGGGACGTATGCCTAGCGTACGCGACTTACGAGACCGGATTCGGTCGCTCAAAAATACGCAACAAATTACTAAAGCGATGAAGCAGGTCGCGGCGGCAAAGATTCGGCGGGCGGAGGCGGCGCAGAAACAGGCGCGGCCCTATGCGGATGCGCTGTATGCGATGCTCAAGGATCTGATGGCGGCGGTGGGGGCGGTCGATCATCCGTTCATGAAGCCGGGGAAAGAAGGCGCGCCGCTCGGGATCATTTTGATGACGGCGGATAAGGGGCTGGCGGGGGCCTTCAACTCAAACGTCGTGCGGGCGGGGGATGTGTACGTGCGCGAGCACGGCGAGAACGTCGTGTATTATGCGGTCGGGACGAAGGCGCGCAATGCGGCGAAGCGGACGCGCTTCGAGACGGCGGGGTCGTGGGGGCTTTCGGCGCAGCAGAAGTTGGATACGGCGCGCGAGGTCGCGGCGAAGGTGACGGACGACTTCAACGGCGGGAAGGTCTCGGAAATCGTGCTCGTGTCACCGAAACTCGTCTCGATGCTCTCGCAGAAGCCTGAGACGCGGACGCTCGTGCCGATCACGGCGGAGAAAGCGGAAGGCGAAGAAGAACGCAAAGGTCCGCGGGCCGAGGTGGAGTTTGCGCCGTCGCCCGAGGCCGTGCTCACGCGGTTGTTGCCCAAGTATCTCGAGTTCACCATCTATTCCGCGATGCTCGAGACCGATGCGGCGTTCTACGCGGCTCAGCTCGTCGCGATGACCAACGCCACCGACAACGCGGGCAAGTTGCTCGACGACCTGACGCTCGCGATGAATAAGGCCCGTCAGGCGGCCATCACGAAAGAAATGCTCGAGATCGTCGGCGGCGCGGAAGCGCTGACTGGGTAAGTACAGAGGGATATGATGACTACCGCAGCTGCGGCCGATAGTGCGACTACTACTGAGACCGTCAAGGCGACGGGGACGGTCATTCAGGTGCTCGGCAACGTGGTCGACGTGGAATTTACACCCGAGACGCTGCCGTCGATGAATACGGCGCTTACGGTACAGGTCGGCGACAACTCGTCGGCTGCGTCGAGCAGCAACGGCGTTTCGAATAAAGCCGATGAAGGTGTCGAGCTCGGCGGGACGGCGATGCAGCGCCGCGAGCTCGTGCTCGAAGTGCAGGACGAGCTCGGCAACAATGCGGTCCGGTGTCTGGCGATGGGGTCGACGGATGGACTCGTGCGCGGACAAGGCGTGGTCAATAGTGGTGCGCCGATCACGGTACCGGTCGGTGAAGGGACGCTCGGGCGCATCTTCAACGTGCTCGGCAAAGCGATCGATTCGTCCGATCCGGTCGATGCCGCGGCGATGTGGCCGATCCATCGCGATGCGCCGAACTTTGCGGCCCAAGATCCGACGCCGAAGATTTTCGAAACGGGCATCAAGGTCATCGACTTGATGGCGCCCTATACGCGCGGCGGCAAGGTCGGTCTCTTCGGTGGTGCGGGCGTCGGAAAGACGGTGCTCATTCAGGAGCTCATCCGCAACATAGCCTCCGTGCACAAGGGTTTTTCGGTGTTCACCGGCGTCGGTGAGCGGACGCGTGAAGGCAACGACCTCTGGCTCGAGATGAAAGAGTCGGGCGTCCTCAAGCAGACGACGCTCGTGTTCGGACAGATGGACGAACCGCCCGGCGTGCGCTTTCGCGTCGCGCAGACCGGCGTGACGATGGCCGAATACTTCCGCGATGAGAAGGGCGCCGACGTGCTGCTCTTCATCGATAACATCTTCCGCTTCATGCAAGCGGGCTCGGAAGTCTCCGCGCTGATGGGCCGCATGCCCTCGGCCGTCGGCTATCAGCCGACGCTCTTTACGGAGATGGGCGCGCTCGAAGAGCGCATTACCTCGACGCACAAAGGCTCGATTACGTCGGTCCAAGCGGTGTACGTGCCGGCCGACGACTATACCGATCCGGCCGTTGCGACGACCTTCGCGCACCTCGACGCGACGACGGCGCTCTCACGGCAGATCTCCGAACTCGGCATCTACCCGGCCGTCGATCCGCTGCAGTCATCGTCGCGCATTCTCGATCCGCAAATCATCGGCGACGATCACTACCGCGTCGCGCGCGGCGTGCAAGAGACACTGCAGCGCTACAAGGACCTTCAGGATATCATCGCGATCCTCGGCGTCGAAGAGCTCTCGGAAGACGATCAGGTCATCGTCCGGCGCGCGCGCCGCATGCAGCGCCTCTTCTCGCAGCCGTTCTTCGTCGCCGAACAGTTTACCGGACGCGAAGGCAAGTACGTCAAGCTCGAAGACACGATCGCGGCGTTCTCCGAAGTCCTCGACGGCAAGCTCGACGATCTGCCCGAACAGGCGTTTTATATGGCCGGCGGGATCGACGAAGTCAAAGCGAATGCCGAAAAACTCGGGTCGAACGCCTAGTGGCGAATACGATTCCGTTTCGCCTCATTACGCCGGTTGCGATTGCGTTCGAAGGTGATGCGGAGCTCGTGATCGCCGTCGGAACCGAAGGCGAAGAGGGGATTCTGCCCTCGCATGCACCGTTTCTCACGGCGCTGCGGCCGGGGATTTTGCGCGCGAACGTAAGCGGTGGCGAGCGCCTCGAGTTTGCGACGAGCGACGGCTTTTTGCAGGCGCTACCCGACCGCGTCACCGTGCTCGTCGACGCGGCGATGAAGCGCGACCAAATCGATCGCGCAGCGGCGCAGAAGGATCTCGAGGACGCGACGGGTCGCCAGAAAGAGCTGCAACCGCAAACAGCGGATTATGCGCGCGAGCAGTCGCTCGTCGACTTCGCCAACGCGCGCCTGCAACTGGCGGGCTAATCGCTACGGCTGATCGTCGTCGGCGCCCTCGGGGACGAGGCCGCCCGTCGCCTGAGTCGCGGGGACGCCGAGTTCGTCGTCTTCGAGTTCGCTTTGGGTCGGGTCGATTGCGCTGCCGGTGACGCCCGAGTTGGCTGGATCTTCGCTCGTTCGCCGGCCCGCCGGGTCGTCTCGGTCGTCCATCATCACATGAGTCCTCCGCAAGTGAGCGTTACCCGCATCGATCGACGTCGCGCCGCAGTAACGGCGCTCTTTTTTGCCAACGGCTTCGGCTTCGGTGCGTGGGTCGCGCACCTGCCGCTCTTCAAGACGCGGCTCGGTCTCAGCGACGGGGTACTCGGCAGCGCGCTGTTTTGCGCCTCGCTCGCGTCGCTCGTCGCAATGCCGCTTCTGGGAACGCTCATCGCGCGCTACGGCAGCCGGGGCGCCGCGACGGGCGCCTCCATCGCGGCGAGCGTCCTGCTCGTGCTGCCCTTTCTGGCAGCGAGTCTCCTCGAATTCGTAGTCGCGGCGATCGCGATCGGCGCCGCGTATAGCGCGATGGACGTCGCGATGAACGCGCAGGCCGTTGCTCTCGAAGCGCGCAGGGCACGCGCGATCATGTCGTCCTTTCACGCCTTTTTCAGTACGGGCGGCCTCGTGGGGTCGGTCGCCTCCGCGCTGCTCATCGCGCGCGGCCTCTCGATCGAGGCGGACGGCGCGATCGTCGCGCTCACGGCTTGTGCGTTCGTTGCGGTCGCGCTGCCGTTTCTGACCGGCGAAGTGGAAGTTGCGCAAGCAGCGCAGTCGCGTCGCGCGCAACTCCATGCGCTGCGGCCCGTCGCGCTCTTTGGGGCACTTGCCTTTCTCGGTTTGGTCGGCGAGGGCGCGATGTCGGATTGGAGCGGCATCTATCTGCGCTCTTCGCTTGCGGTCGCGGCAGCGGCGAGTGCTGCCGGTTTCGGCGCGTTCAGCATTGCGATGGCGGTCGGACGCGGCCTGGGCGATGCGATCGTCGCCCGAGCCGGCGCGGCGCGAACGCTCGTTGCCGGTTCGCTGCTCGCGACGGCTGCGCTCGCGGGCGCGCTCCTCGTGCACACGGCCTGGGCCGCGTATCTGGGCTTCGTCCTCGTCGGACTCGGACTCGCCAACGTGATTCCGATCCTCTTTTCTGCGGCGGGACGGGTCCGTTCGCTGCCGCCCGGCGTCGGCATCGCGAGCGTCTCGACGCTCGGTTATGCAGGGTTCCTGGTCGGACCACCGGCGATCGGCTTCACCTCGGACGCGTTCGGTTTGCGCATTGCCCTCACGCTGGTCGTTGTTTGCATTGCTGCCATCGCCATGCTCGCACCGAAGGCGTTGGCGCGCCGCGCTCAAACATAAGATGCCCACGCTAACGTTAGAAAGACCGATGATTCAGCGCGCTTTGGGGTTGCTCTCATCCTTGCTGTTCGTTTGCGCGTCGTCCGCACAGGCCGACGAAGGGATGTGGACGTTCGATAACTTCCCGGTGGCAAAAGTGCAACACGCGTACGGCGTCGCGCCCTCCGCCGCGTTGCTCGACCACATGCGCAAATCGTCGCTGCGGATCGCGGGCGGTTGCTCGGCCTCGTTCATCTCGCCGCAAGGCCTCGTGATGACGAACCATCACTGTGTGGTCGAGTGCGTCGAGCAACTCTCGACGGCGCAGCAGAACTACGTCGCCTCCGGCTTCTACGCCAAACGCGCGGAAGACGAGCGGCCGTGTCCGGATTTCGAGCTCGATCAGCTCACGCAGATCGAAGACATCACGGCGAAAATTCAAAGCGCGACCGCCGGGAAGACGGGCGACGCGGCGAACGTCGCTTTGCACGCCGCCGAAGCCGCTGCGCAGCAAACGTGCGGCAAAGATCCGGCCGTGCGCTGCGACGTCGTCTCGCTCTATCACGGCGGCGTGTACGATCTCTATCACTATAAGCGCTACACGGACGTGCGGCTCGCGTTCGCCCCCGAGTTCGCGGTCGCGCAGTTCGGCGGCGACCCCGACAACTTCAACTTCCCGCGCTACGACTTCGATATCGGCATCGTGCGCGCGTACGAGAACGGCAAGCCCGCGCTCACGCCGGACTATCTCAAATGGAGTGCATCGGGCTCCAAGAGCGGCGACCTCGTCTTCGTTTCCGGGAATCCCGGCGGTACGTCGCGCGAGCTCACGAACGCTCAGCTCGCGTACGTTCGCGACGTGAGTCTGCCCGCGACGTTGCCGCGGCTCGCCGAGTACCGCGGCATTCTCGAGGAGTTCCAAAAACGCGGTCCGGAGCAACAGCGCGAGGCCAATGAGACCCGCTTCTACGTCGAAAATTCGTTTAAAGCGTTGCTCGGACAACAGCGTGCGTTGAACGACCCGGCGTTCTTTGCAACCAAAGTGACGGAAGAGCAGAAGCTGCGCGCCGCGGTCGCCGCGAAACCGGAACTGCAAGCCGCCTACGGTTCCGCGTGGGACGACATCGCGCGACTGCAAACGTTGCGGCAGGAGCTGAGCCCACGATACTCCGCCGTTTCGGGCGGCGCGTTAGCTAACGGATTGCTCGGCTACGCGCGTCAACTCGTCGTCGCAGCGGCCGAACGCAAGAAGCCCAACGGCCAACGTCTGCCCGAATACACGGATCAGGCGCTGGTCGCTTTGCAACAAGAACTCGCGGCGCCGGTTCCCATCTATGCCGACCTCGAAGAGACGTCGCTCGCGTTTTCATTGACGAAGTTGCGCGAGACCGTCGGCGCCGACGACCCGTTTGTGAAGAAAGTCCTTGGCAACGCAGCGCCCGAAGCGCTCGCGCAGCGCTTGGTCGCCGGAACGAAGCTCGCCGATCCAGCCGTTCGTAAGGCGCTGTACGACGGCGGTCAGCGTGCGATCGACGCGTCCAGCGATCCGATGATCGCCTTTGCCAAGCGCGTCGATCCCAATGTTCGCGCGATTCGCAAGGACTTCGAAGCCCGCATCGATGCGCCGTCGCGCGCTGCCGCCGAACGAATCGCAAAAGCGCGGTTCGCGGTATACGGTACGAGCGTCGACCCCGACGCGACCTTCACGCTGCGTTTGAGTTACGGCAGCGTGAAAGGCTTCGAGAATGCGACGGGCACGCAGGTGCCGCCGTACACGACGATGGCGGGACTCTTCGAACGCGCAACCGGCGCACCGCCGTACGCGCTGCCGCAGAGTTGGCTCGCCGCAAAGCCGGCTTTGCATTTGGCGGCGCCGATGAATCTTGCGACGACGAACGATATCATCGGCGGCAACTCGGGCAGTCCGCTCATCGATACGAGCGGCGACGTGGTCGGATTGATCTTCGACGGCAATATCTTCTCGCTCGGCGGCGACTTCGGTTACGACGGAACGCGCAATCGCGCGGTCGCCGTCGACAGTCGCGCGCTGCTCGAAGGTCTCCGCATGGTCTATCACGCCGATCGCCTCGTCTCGGAGATCGAAGCCGCACGTAAATAGCTTCCGCGCTGTTTTGGTGCCGAACCTATGGTCCCGCGACCTCCGCCGAGCCCGTTTCATAGACGGTCGGGTCGATTGGCTCCGCAACGAGCATCACCGTGCGATCGTCAACTGTGTAGAGACGCGCGGTCAGTACGCCGAGTAGCCTTCCGCCGCTGTCGAAGACGCCCGCGCCGGAGTCGCCCGGTCGGCAGCCCGTGCACTCGAAACCGAGCAAGTCGGCGCCTTCGTCGTCGCTGCCGGGTGCGCGCGCGGTGACGAGCGTGCCGCGCTCGAGCCGTGGCCCGGCATCGTTTTCACCCCAGATGTCGATCGCTTCGCCCGGGCCCAGGACGCTGCCGACGGAAGCCGGTCGAAACGACATGGACTTCCGACGCGGAACTAACGCATCAACGACTGCCAGATCGCGGCGCGGGAAGGTGCGTACGATCTCAGCTGGATACGGCGTATGGTCGATCCAAACAGTTACCGCCCCGGCATCCGCGACGTGTTTGGCCGTTACGATTCGCACACCGTACGGCCTGACGGCGACGATCACGCCGGCGCCGATGGCATCGCGATGATTGGCAATGTGCGATGACACGATTACAGCAGAACTGCGCGTCGTGGGCGTGGAGTCCGCAAAAGCGGCGCGCGGTTCGGCCAGGACGCTGCACGCAACGAGAGCACAAAGCAAACCCAAGAGACGCATGACGAGTCCCCGCGGAGCCTACATTAAGATCACCTTAATATAAAACGACCGAACGCAAACCCCTTCATTTCAGGCGGCAGAAAAGCGCAGACGGACGGACGTTATCCTCCCGCGTCGCTCTCCGTCTCGAGAGATAATGCGGCGTTAGCGACTTGTGCGTAACGCGCGTACGCGGTTGCGTACGGCGCGACTGCTGCCGCCTGCGGCGCGTGCACGTAAACGGGCTCGAGCGACGCCACCACGTGTTGCTCGTCCGCGACGAAACCCGTCGCGAGGCCAGCCGACATCGCCGCGCCGAACGCCGATGCTTCGGGCTGGTTCGTTAGCATCGCTTCGCACGCGAAGACGTCGGCGACGAGCTGGCGGACGAACGGCGCATGCGTTAAGCCGCCCGAGAGCCGCAAACGCTGCGGCGCCGGAAGTCGCTCGCGCAACACGTCGTATACGCTGCATAGTGCAAATGCGACACTTTCGAACGCGGCGCGCAAGATGTCCCGTGGCATGTGCGAGAGTTCGAGGCCGGCGATTACGCCGTGCAGATCGGCGCGCCAGTACGGCGCACGTTCGCCTGAGAGAAACGGTGCGACCGTCACGCCGTGCGCACCGATCGGCACGTCTGCGATGAGTGCGAGGGTTCGCTCGAAGCGTTCGCGCGCCGGAACGCCGCAGAGAAACCACTCCTGCAGCTTCTCGAGGACCGCCCCCGCGGAACTCGTCGCCCCGCCGACGATGTAACGGCGATCGTCGTACGCGTAGCAGAACGTGCGCGCTTGCGGATCGAGGTACGGTTCGTCGACGACGACGCGCAGTGCGCCGCTCGTCCCCAGCGTGAGCGCGAACTGCCCCGCGTGGAGCGCCCCGACGCCCAGATTCGCAAGCGCGCCGTCGCTCGATGAGAGCACGACGCGAACGTTTGCTTCGAGGCCCAGGTTGCGCGCGACGCCCGCGTGCAACGCGAGCGTTTTCGATGGCGCCGCCAGCTCCGAAAGTTTTGTGGCCTCGATCTGCGCGGCCTCGAGGGCGCCACGATCCCAGACGCGTTCGCGCACGTCGAAGAGCCCCGTACCCGAAGCGATGCCCCAATCGACGAGCCATTCACCCGTCCAGCGATCGACGAGCAATTCCTTGAGCGACACGAACTTTGCGGCCCGCTGCACGAGCGACGCGTCGTTCTCTGCGAACCAGCGCAGCTTGCACGACGGCAGCATCGGATGGACCGGCGCGCCCGTGCGGGCGTACATGGCCGCCGCAGTTCCATCGCGTCGCCAGCGCTCGGCGATCTCGGCGCTGCGGCGATCCAGCCAGGTCACGAGCGGACCCAGCGGCGCGCCGCGCGCGTCGACCGGCACGATGCCGTGCATCGCGCACGAAAACCCGATCGCGACGACCGGCGCGCGAGCGTTGCACGTTGCCAGGACCTCGCGCAGCGCTTCAGCCGCTGCGCCCAGCACCTCGTCCGCATCGAGTTCGACGCTCTCGGGCCGCGGCGTGCGCAGTGCATACGCGCGCGCTGCGGTCGCAAAGGCCTCGCCCGTGCTCGAGCATGCCAGAACCTTCGTGGCGCTCGTCCCGATGTCGATTCCGATCAGCACCGCAGCGGAAGTCGCGGCGCTCACGCGGCGGGTTCGGGGATCGCCTCGATCGCGCCGAGCACGAACGTATACGCGACGATACGGACGAGCAAGATCGCGGCCGCCGCGAAAAAGGCATTGGTGAGCGAGTGCGTCAGGAGCGCAATCCCATAGCGCAGGCGAGGAATGCCCGCCCGGCGCGCGGACGAGGTCGAGGCGTCCATATTCGGGCTATTCCCCGAGCGCAACAAACGTCGCGGGGTTCGTCCGGCCGTGCTGCGAAGGTCTGGCCCACGATCATGAACGTTCTCGACCGGCTCGAAACCACGCTCCGCGTGCGCGGCGGCTATGCGCTTTCGGGCTCCGTCCAAACCCACGGCGCCAAGAATGCGGCGCTGCCCATTATGGCCGCCGCATTGCTGTCGAAAACGCCAGTGACGTTGCACCGCATTCCGCGGATCACGGATGTCTCGGTGATGTGGCAGTTGCTCGAATCGCTCGGTGCGCGGTTGCGCACCGAGGGGCCGGGGACCGTTACGATCGATGCCTCGGGCGTCTCGACGCATCGCGCACCCTATACGCTCGTGCGTAAACTCGCGGCATCGTTCGATCTCGCGGGTCCCCTGCTCGGCCGGTTCGGCGCAGCGGAAGTTCCGCTGCCCGGGGGCTGCGTGCTCGGCACGCGCGCGACCGATCTGCACGAACAGGCCTTCCGCGCGCTCGGCGCCGACGTGTCCAACGCGCATGGTTACCTGATCGCCAAAACCTCCGGTGCGCGTCTGCACGGCAGCGACATCGAATTCCGGCAACCGAGCGTTGGTGCGACGAAGAACGCACTGCTGGCATCCGTCCTCGCCGCTGGCACGACGACGCTGCGCAACGTTGCGATGGAACCCGAAGTCGTCGACCTCGCGAACTTTTTGAACGCGATGGGTGCGAAGGTCGCCGGCCACGGCGGCGATACGATCGTCATCGAGGGCGTGGCCGAACTGCACGGCGTCGAGTACGAAATCATTCCCGATCGCATCGTTACCGGTACGCTGCTCCTGGCCGCCTGCGCGACGCGAGGCGACGTGACGGTCGAGCGCTGCGCGCCCGCGCACCTTGCGGTCACGATGGCGAAGCTCGCCGAGTGCGGCGCCAAGGTGACGAGCGGGAAAGACTGGTTGCGCGTGGAGGCCGACCGCATCACGGGCGGTACGGACATCCTTACGGCACCGCATCCGGGCTTCCCGACGGATTTGCAGCCGCCGATGCTCGGTTTTTTGTGCACGGCTCCCGGAACGAGCGTGGTCGAAGAAACGATTTTCAACGCGCGCTTTTCTTACGTCAACGAACTCGCGCGAATGGGTGCGGACGTTCGCGTCGCGATCGACAACAATACGGCGCTCATCAAGGGCGGGACGCCTCTCTCCGGTGCGCCCGTCGAAGCGCCCGACATTCGCGCCGGTGCGGCGCTCGTCGTCGCAGGCCTTGCAGCGCAGGGTGAGACGGAGATCATCGGTTTGGAATACGTCGATCGCGGCTACGAGCGTCTCGAAGAGATGCTCTCGGCTCTGGGTGGCCAAGTGCAGCGCGCGAGCGGTGTATTGCCCGTTGACGAGCCATTGGGAACGTTCGAGACCACCGCGTATCCCAAGGTGGTTTAAACCGAAGGTTCCCTCGCGCTTGCGCGGTATCTGTTCGGGTCGGCGGGCGCTTTCATCGCGCGGTTCGCCGCTGTTTGCACTGCTGCATCGCCGCCGGGGCGCGGTGCGCTTCCGTGAAGGCTCAGCGTGGATATCGGGATCGATCTCGGCACGGCCAACGTGCTCGTGTACGTCAAGGGCAAGGGCATCGTGCTGCGCGAGCCGAGCGTCGTTGCCAAAGACGTTCGTACGAACAAAACCTTAGCGGTGGGCGAGGAAGCGCGCCAGATGCTCGGACGGACGCCCAGTAACATTGCGGCGATCCGGCCGCTGCGCGACGGCGTCATCGCAGATTTCGAAGTAACCGAAGCGATGCTCAGCTACTTTATCAAAAAAGTGACGCGCAACCGGTCGTTTCTCGATAGCCTCCTGCATCCCAAACCCGCAGTGATCATCTGCGTCCCGGCCGAGATCACGAGCGTCGAAGAACGGGCCGTGCGCGATGCCGCCAAGCTCGCGGGCGCGCGCAGCGTGGAAATCATCGAAGAGCCGATGGCGGCGGCGATCGGCGCGGGTCTGCCGATCGATGGACCCAGCGGCAACATGGTCGTCGATATCGGTGGCGGCACGACCGACGTCGCGGTGATCTCGCTCGGCGGCATCGTGGTCTCACAGTCGCTGCGCGTCGCGGGGAACAAGCTCGACGAAGCGATCATCCGCCACATCCGTCGCGTCTATAATCTGATGATCGGCGAGCGCACCTCCGAAGAGATCAAGATCCGCATCGGCAGCGCGTACCGTCTCGAATCGGAGCTCGTGATGGAGATTCGCGGCCGCGACCTCATCAACGGGCTCCCCAAGACGGTCAAGATCACGAGCGAAGAAGTGCGCGAATCGCTCTCCGAGCCGCTGCAATCCATCGTCGAAGCCGTCAAAGCGGTGTTGGAAAAAACGCCACCCGAACTGGCCTCCGACATCATCGACCGCGGCATCATCCTCACGGGCGGCGGCGCGCTGCTGCGCGGCCTCGATACGCTGCTCGGCGAAGTCACCGGGATCCCCGTTCTCATCGCCGACGACCCGCTCTCCTGCGTCGCCATCGGTACGGGTTTGCGCGTACGCTTGTAAGGGCGTTGCGTGTAGCGCAAGGCACTCGGCCGTAGGTGCGGACGCTTTATAGCCGGCGCATGAGTGCGGGGGCGATTGCCGACGACGTTGCGGCGGTCGTGCAGCGCGGGGGCACGGTGATCTTTCCGACGGATACCGTGTACGGGATCGGGTGCGAGCCGACACGGGCGGACGCCGTCGAAAAGGTTTTCGCGCTCAAGGCCCGCCCGCGCGATAAGCCGCTTTCGCTGCACGTCGCAAGCGTCGTAGAACTCCTCGAATACGCAGCCGGCAACGCTCTGGCAGCGCGTGCCGCCGCGGCGTTCCTGCCGGGGCCGCTCACGCTCCTCGTGCGCCGGCCCGCGTTCGTCGACCCACGGGTCACCAGCGGGCGCGATACGCTCGGCTTGCGCTGCCCGAAACATCCGCTCTGCAGCGCGATACTGGAACGCTGCGGACCGCTGGCGGGGACGAGCGCGAACTACAGCGGCCTGCCGGCCTATACCGGAACCGTAACCGCGACGTCGCTGCCGCTCGTCGATATCCGGGTCGAGGACGGTCCGACACCGGTCGGAGTCGAATCGACGATCATCGACGTAAGCGCAGACGACCTGCGCCTCGTGCGTGAGGGAGCCATCAGCGTAGCGATGCTGGAGCAGACTCTGGGTTCCGTCGCCCGTTACACGGAAGCGGCACCGCCAAAACGGAACGGCGAATGCTGACGCGACGCGCATTCGCGGTTGCCGTCGCCGCGGCGTGCGTGACCAGCGCCGCAAGCGCGACGCCCCAGGCCAAGCCCTCTTACAGTTTGAGCAACGTCGCGGGGTTCGACTCGATCAAGACCGATCGGTTCACCTACAACATCAATTCCGGGAACTTCGACTTTCCGGGTCACTTCGATGCGACGCGCGCCGGCACGAACATCACGGCCGACCGCGCGAACGGCAACTCGCTACGCAAGCAGCTCCATGCCGAAGGGCACGTCGTCGTCCATCAAAATCAAGCGGTGGAGGGCAGCGGCAAAACGGTAGACCTCACCCAGCGGCCCTCGACCTTGACGTGCGACGTCCTCGACGTCGATGGTAATCGCAAGATCTATACGGCGACTGGAAACATGCGTTTCGTTCAGGAGGGTGGCCGCGAAGCGTCGGCCGACCACGCGATCCTCGATGACGCGAACCATCATCTCCATCTCGAAGGCCACGCGCACGTCCGCAACGGTGCGCAATCGATCGATTCGGACGTGCTCGACTACGATACCGTCACGGGTCAGCTCGATGGCAACGGAAACGTGACAATTACGGCGCCCGTCGAGACGCCTTCACCCGGCGCGCCGCGGCCCGTCACGAAAAAGGCGAAGAAGCACATCCTGTGAGCCCCAAAGCGCCCGGTGGGACGGTCGGACTCTTCGAGCACGACGCGCCGGCGCCACTCGCGGCGCGCATGCGTCCGCGCACGCTTGCGGAGTTCGTCGGTCAGGAACACATCGTCGGTGAAGGCCGCGCGCTGCGCGCGGCGATCGAGTCGGATGCGGTGCCGTCGATGATCTTGTGGGGGCCGCCCGGCACCGGTAAAACGACGCTCGCCGAAGTGATCGCGAACGTGACGAACTCGACCTTCGTCGGGCTCTCCGCCGTCAGCGCCGGCGTCGCCGACCTGCGCGCCGTCGTCGCGCAAGCCAAGAGCGCACGCGCCGTCGGCCGGCGCACGGTACTCTTCATCGATGAGATTCACCGCTTTAACAAGGCGCAGCAGGATGCGGTGTTGCCGTACGTGGAGGACGGAACGATCGTCTTGATCGGCGCGACGACCGAGAACCCGTCCTTCGAAGTCAATTCCGCGCTCCTCTCGCGCTCGCGCGTCTTCGTGCTGCACGCACTCTCCGATGAGAACGTTGCGCTGCTCGTGCGGCGCGCCATGGACGATCGCGAGCGCGGCCTCGGCAACGCGCACGTGGAACTCGACGACGACGCCCTCGAAGCACTCGTGCGGCTCGCGAACGGTGACGCGCGCGTGGCGCTGGGCACGCTCGAATTCGCTGCGAGTGCCGCGCCGCACGGCGCGGGCGGTGAGCGCCACATCGATCGCGCGCTGATCGCGGATGCTCTGCAGCGGCGCATCGTCTCGTACGATAAGAAGGGCGACAACCACTACGACGTCATCAGCGCGTTCATCAAATCCGTACGCGGCAGCGATCCCGACGCCGCCGTTTATTGGCTCGCGCGCATGCTCGACGCGGGCGAGGATCCGCTGTTCATCGCGCGCCGCATCGTCATTCTGGCGTCGGAAGATATCGGACTCGCGGACTCGCGCGGACTCCCGGTCGCGATCGCCGCACAACAAGCGGTCCACTTCATCGGCATGCCGGAGGGCTTCTATCCGCTCGCGCACGCGACGCTCTACCTTGCGACGGCGCCGAAATCCAACAGCGTCGGCCGCGCCTACAAAGCCGCGCTCGCCGACGTCGAGGAAACGCGCACCGATCCGGTGCCGCTGAACCTGCGCAACGCGCCGACGGGACTGATGCGATCGCTCGGCTATGGCAGCGGGTATCGCTACGCCCACGACGACTATGCGGCTTCGGGTGCGAGCGGTGCGCTGCCGCCGCCCGAACGGCTCGAAGCCTATCTGCCCGAAAATCTCGTCGATCGCGCCTACTTCGTGCCGGGCGAAGCGGGCGAGGAAGCCAAGCTGCAGGGCTGGATCGAGCGGCGCCGGCGCGTTCCGGACTTCGACTTGTGAACGCGCGTATCTATGCCGATCATGCGGCGACCACGCCGGTGCGTGACGAAGTGGTCGCCGCGATGCTGCCCTACTTCGGGACGCGCGGTTTTAACGCGAGTTCCCTGCATGCCGAGGGTCGCGCGTCGCGCGCCGCGGTCGACGATGCGCGAGCGACCGTCGCGCGGCTGCTCGGCGCAAAGCCGCGCGAGATCGTTTTCACGAGTGGCGGCTCCGAAGCGGATAACCTCGCGGTCGTTGGGGCCGCACGCGCGAGCGGACGTCGCGGGGCCCATGTCGTCACCGTCGCGACGGAGCATCCCGCCACGCTCCACGCTGCGGACGTTCTCGCCGCCGACGGCTTCGTCGTGACGGTCCTCGGCGTCGATGGCGATGGCCGGCTGGCACCCGAAAGGTTCGCCGCGGCGCTGCGTCCCCAGACGATCCTGGCCTCGGTGATGCTCGCGAACAACGAACTCGGCACGCTGCACCCGATCGCAGAGCTCGCGCGCATCGCGCGCGCCCGCGGCGTCCGCTTCCACTGCGATGCGGTGCAAGCGCCGGGCCGCGTGGCGCTCGACGTCGAGCGGCTGGGCGTCGATCTCCTCGCGCTCTCGGCGCACAAATTCTACGGACCCAAAGGCGTGGGCGCCCTGTACGTGCGTGCGGGGACGCCGTTGCAAGCGCAAGTCGTCGGCGGCGGCCAGGAAGCCGGCTTGCGGGCCGGCACCGAGAACGTCGCCGGGATCGTCGGTTTCGCGCGGGCTTTCGAGCTCGCCACGGGCGAACGTGCCGCGGAAGCGGCGCGTCTGGCGGCCCTGCGCGATCGCTTCGAGGAGAGCGTCGTTGCGAACGTGCCGGACGTTCTGGTCCACGCCGCCGCCGCCGAGCGCCTCCCGAACCTCTCGAGCATCGCCTTCGCAGGAACGGAGGCATCCGAGTTGCTCGTCGCGCTCGACCTCGCGGGCGTCGCGGTGTCGGCCGGGAGCGCATGCGCCGCGGGAGCCGGCGAGCCCAGCCACGTGCTCGCTGCGATCGGTGCGCCCCCGTGGGCGCAGGTCGCGACCCTGCGGTTCTCCTTCGGCAAACTGACGAGGCGGCAGGACGTCGAACGCATCGCGCAGACCCTTGGTGAGGTCCTACGACCGATGCGTGACGCGCATGGGGAAGTGGGTACGTCACATGTCGGCCCGTTCATGGGTCGCTCGGAGGTACGCTCTTGAGTTCTTCGACCGAATGGTGGTCGATTGGTCTGGGCATTGGGTGCGTGTTGATCGGACTCGCGGTCTTGATCGTCTGCGTCGCATTGAGCGGCGTCTTCTCGCGTGTCGGTAAGACGCTCGACGAAGTCGATCGTCAGATCGCAGCACTCGGCGCGCCCGTGGCGACCACGTTGACGCACGTCGGCGGCATTGCCAATACGGCCGATTCGACGATCGCGCGGCTCGGCGTCGTGGTCGCGCAGCTCGAAGGCGTCGCGGCAAACGCGACCAAGACGGCGGGCCAGATCGGAACGGCAGTCAACAACGTGGCGACGAACCTGCGTCGCCCCAAAGCCGATGACGTGACAAGGGGCGGTTCGATTTAAGGCATGGAACGCGGTGGGGGAACCTTTCTCGCGGGCTTATTTACCGGCGCCCTCGTCGGCGCGTCGCTCGCGATGGTGTTCGCCCCCGTTACCGGCGGCGATATGCGCGATGTCCTCCGCGCGAGGGCAAGCGAGGCCGCCGATCGTGCGCAGGATGCGCTCGATTCGGCCTCTACCTAGGAACCCGTCGGAGGATCCCGGCGGGTAACGAGAGGGTTCACGGAACGTGAACCCTCTAGTGACGAGAGTGTAGGAGACACCTTGGATATCAAAGTGCACGTCCGCGAGTCGGAAGACGACGCTTACGTCGTCGAGTTGGGCGGTGAAATCGACGTCTATACGTCGCCCAAAGTCAAAGACGCGATCACCGAGCTCATCGATCAAGGTCACTACAATCTCGTGATCAACCTCGAAAAGGTTCGCTACATCGATTCGACGGGTCTCGGCGTGCTCATCGGCGGTCTCAAGCGCGTGCGCGAGCACGGCGGCACGGTCAACCTCGTCTGCACCAATCCGCAGATCAAGAAGATCTTCGATATCACCGGGCTCGTGAAAATCTTCGGCATCTACGACGATGAGGCGGGCGCGAAAAAGGCCCTGGCGTGAGCGTCGCCGAGCCGAGCTCCGAACATCTGGGCACGGTCGAATTACGGATTCCGAGCAAACCGGAATGGGTTGCCGTGGCGCGCTTAGCGGTCGCGGCCATTGCGAACCGGCTTCCGTTTTCCGTCGAAGAGATCGAAGATCTCAAACTCGCCATCGCCGAGGCGTGCACGATCTGCATTCAGCACGGCGCCGGCGGCGAGACGATCGACATCGTGTGCCAAGCGGCGACGACGCAGTTGCGCGTCGAGGTCCGCGATCACCGCTATCGTTTGCGTGCGGCCGACCTCGGGTCCGCGAAGCGCCAGTCGGTCATGAATGTCGAGGGCCTGGGCATCTTCCTCATTGGGGCGCTGATGGACGACCTCGAGTACAACATCGATTCGCAGCTCGGCACCGAGCTCGTCATGACCAAGCGTGTCGGAGCGTAGTGGCTTCACGCAGCGTCAAGCCGTCACGTGTCTCGGGTTCATAAGCCGGTGGAGTCCAGCTCCCACGCCTTCGAAGAGCGCTGGGATCGCGCGCGGACGCGGGATGCCTTCGGCCGTCTCGCCGCGGCTCGCGATGCGCACGTCGCCGAAGCCGAACGTTTGCGCGACGAACTCGTCGTCGCGCATCTCAATCTGGTCCGCTATCTCGCGGTCAAGTTCGCCAACCGTGGCGAAGCGCTCGACGATCTCATTCAAGTCGGCACCGTCGGCCTGATCAAGGCGATCGACCGCTTCGATCTCGAACGCGGCGTCGAGTTCACCACGTACGCGACGCCGACGATCGTCGGCGAGATCAAGCGCTACTTCCGCGACAAGGGCTGGGCGGTCAAAGTGCCGCGCCGTCTGCAAGAGCTCAATCTTGCGGTCAATCGCGCGATCGAGAAGTTGACGGTAAACCTCGGACATTCGCCGACGGTCAAAGAGCTCGCCGATCACCTGCACGCTTCCGAAGAAGAGATTCTCGAAGCGCAGGAACTCGGTCAGGCGTACAACCTCTTATCGCTCGACACCGAGATCACAGGAGAAGGCGATAAGAACGCGCAGACGCTCGCGGACTACATCGGTAAGATCGACCCGTCGCTTGCGAACCTCGAAGACCGCACGAACCTCGAGCGCGCGTTCGAAGTGTTGTCTCGACGCGAGCGGATCATTCTTTTTCTGCGCTTCTACGAGTCGATTTCGCAGACGGAGATCGCGAAGCGGCTCAACGTTTCGCAGATGCACGTTTCGCGGTTGCAGCAGAAGGCGCTCGAAAAATTGCGGGACGTGTTGCTCGAGAAGTAACCGGTCGTCGCTGCCGGCCGGCGGTCGGTGGCGCGGGACGGGGGTTCTCCGGGGACGGCGGGTCGATTTGCCCATCCGGGGCAAATCGGCCGCCTCGTAGCGCTCCGGCGCCTCCGCTGCACGCCAGACGCCATCGTGGCTTGCGTGCGACCTCGCATCCAGCGAGGTCCCTCTGGGCTGCGGCTTGTCGCGGCGCGCCCCGGACCACCCCCGTCGCGCGGACCCGGCCGCGTCGGTGCTGCCGTTTCCTCGAACAGCCGTCTCCTATTCACGCGCAGGGCGCGCGCATTGTCCTTGACGCTTTCCTCTCACCCGGTATACTGGGGGGCGTGTCTGCGCAAATGGCTGGAATCTTGTTGGGCGTGTTCTCGCTCGTCTTTGGCGCCTTCATCTTTTGGGGCGGCTTCGTGGAGCAGCGGCGCGCGAATAAAGATTTCGCGGCGCGGCGGCGGTAGGCGTTCTCCGGCGTAGGCCGGAAAATTGGAAGGGCGATGGGGTTCTCGAGTCAGGAAGTACGGCGCTCGTTCGTCGATTTTTTCGTTTCTAAGGGGCATTTACACGCGTCGTCGGCGTCACTGATTCCCGCCCAGATGTCGACGACGCTCTTTACCATTGCGGGCATGGAGCAGTTCGTACCGGCGTTTCTTGGGGAGGTCGCTCCGCCGGCGCCGCGGGTCGTTACGGTGCAGCGCTGCTTGCGGGTGGCCGGCGCGAAATCGGATATCGAGAACGTCGGGCGGACGGGGCGGCATGGGACGTTTCTCGAGATGCTCGGGAATTTTTCATTCGGCGATTACTACAAGCGCGATGCGATCGTGTGGGCGTGGGAGTATCTCACGCGCGCGCTGCTGTTCGATCCGGCGAAATTGTACGTGACCGTGCACGTTTCCGATGACGAGGCGCAGCGGTTGTGGGAGTCCGAGGTTGGGCTCGATGCGGCGCGGATCTCGCGTTTCGATGAGGATAATTTTTGGACGATGGGTGCGACGGGACCGTGCGGGCCCTCGAGTGAGATCTTTTACGATACCGGTGCGGAGCACGCGAGTTCGGCGAGCGATACGGGGCCGAATCTCGGTGACCGGTTCGTCGAAGTTTGGAATCTCGTTTTTCAACAGTACAACCGCGATGCGGACGGGACGCTGACGGAACTGGCGACCAAGAATATCGACACGGGTGCGGGCTTCGAACGCTTGCTCGCGGTCGCGAACGGTCGCGCGTCGATGTATGAGACCGATCTCTTTACGGATCTCATTGCGGCGCAGCCGGCGGTCGGGCACTCCACGCTGGCGGCGGACGAAGCGATCGTGCGCCGGCGCATCATCGCGGATCATGCGCGCGCGGTGACGTTTATGATCGCGGACGGCGTGTATCCCTCCAATAACGATCGCGGCTACGTGCTGCGCTTTTTGGTGCGGCGCGCGATTCGTAATGGGAAGTTGCTCGGGTATCCGATGGGTTTCTTGACCAAGCTCGTGCCGGCGGTCGTTGCATCGCTCGCAGCGGGCTATCCGGAGTTGGCGGCAGCGCAAGCCAAGGTCGAGCACGCGCTCGGTGCAGAGGAGCTTGCCTTTCATAAGACGCTCGAACGTGGGAGCGAAATGCTTGCGGCGTTGCTCGACGGGGCGAAACAAAACGGGAGTCGACTTGCGGGCAGCAGCGTGTTTACGCTGCACGATACTTACGGGTTTCCTTCGGAGTTGACGCGCGAGATTGCGAGCGAAGCGGGTGTGGCGGTCGATCTCGCCGGATTCGACCTGGAAATGGAACGGCAGCGTGAGCGCGCGCGGAACGATGCGCTCAAGAAGCGCGCGGTCGTGAGCGTTGCCGAGTTGCCTGCCGTGGCGTCGCAGTTCACCGGTTACGACGGGCTCGAAGACGATGGGCGCGTCGTCTCGATTCTGCGCCATGGCGTTGCCGTCGATAGCGTGACGGACGGTGAGGATGCGCAGATCGTGCTCGATCGCACGTCGTTTTATGCAGAGAAGGGCGGTCAAATCGGGGACCACGGCGTGCTCGAACGCATCGGACGGGACGGGCAGATCGCGACCTTCCTGGTGGCGGATACGCAGTTTGCGGGCGATGCGATCGCGCATCGCGGCGTCATGCGGGACGGTGCGATTGCGGTCGGCGACACGGTGCACACCGCGGTCGATCCGGCGTGGCGGGAAGAGATTCGGCGCCACCATACGAGCGCGCACCTCTTGCAACGCGCACTCAAAGACGTGCTCGGCGATGGGGTCTCGCAGGCGGGCTCGTGGGTCGGCCCGGATCGCATGCGCTTCGACTTCCGCTCGCCGCTGGGAGCGCTCACGCCGCAACAGAAGCGCGACGTCGTCGCGCGCGTCAATGCGATGATTCGCGACGATCATCACAAAGTCACCAAGGTGATGACGCCGCTCGAAGCGAGTGCTTCGGGCGCTATCTCGATGGCGGGCGAGACGTATGGCGAAGAAGTTCGCGTCGTGCACTTCGGCCCGTCGGTCGAGTTTTGCGGGGGGACGCACGCGCACACCACGGGCGAACTCGGAATGTTCCTGATCGTTTCCGAGTCGTCGATCGGCAGTGGCATCCGGCGGATCGAAGCGATCGTTTCCAAGGCCGCTGAAGCCTACGTGCTCGATCAGCAAGAGCTCGTCGGCGGCCTCGCGGAGACGCTTTCCGCGAAACCGGCCGAACTCGCCGAGCGTGTCGAACGGCTGCAAGCCGACGTGCGCGACATGCAGAAGGCGCTGGCCGACATCAAAGCGCGCCTAGCCGCGGCCGATGCGCTCACGTACGTCGCGTCGGCGGAGACGGTCGGCGGTCGGCCGCTCGTCGCCGCGGTCATTCGCGAAGCGAATGCGCAAGCGCTCAAGGATCTCGGGATCGCGATCCGCCAACGGCTGCGCAGCGGCGTGATCGCACTCGCCGGCCTCGATGGCGAGGCCGTCTCGCTGTTCGTTACCGCAAGCGACGATCTCGTGAAGACGGGCGTGCATGCGGGCAACTTGCTGCGCGCCGCGGCGCCGCTCGTCGCCGGACGTGGCGGCGGCCAACCCGCGATAGCGCAAGGCGGCGGCAAGAATCCGGATGGCGCCTCCGCCGCGCTCGACGCGATCCGTAGCGCACTCGCCGGGTGACCGCGCTACGGCGCGGCGCACTGCTCGTGGCGCTCGCGCTCGCAACCGTGGGCGCGCGCGGCGGTGTTGCGACCACGCGCGGTCTCTCGCCGAACATCGTGCTCGCGAACTACGCGAGCGCCCTTGCGACGCTACGTCGGCCCAAGGCGGTCTCGTTCGAGTATAGCGTGGAGCAGCTCGGGCCGCACAATCTCGAACAGACGCACCGCGTGTACCGTAGCGGCTTAAATGAGCGCGACGAAACGCTCGTCGTGGATGGTACCAAGTTCGCCCACCCGGCGATCCGCATTCTCACGAACCGGACCAACCGTTACGATATCGCCGCGGTCGCACCGAAGCCCGGAAGCTACGCCTTCGCGTTCATGGGCGCTCAAAGCGGGACGAATCCGCCGCTCTATATTTTCAAGACTCGACCGCATGCGCCGGGTGCATTCGCGGTCAGCGAGGTCTTCGTCGACGGCCGAAGCTTTCTGCCTTCGGTCGTGCGCTTTCGCATCGCGGCCCGCAACGCACGCGGCAGCGGTGAGCTGCACTACGGACGGTCCGATGCCTATTGGGTCGTGCGCGCGGCGCAGGTCAGTGTCCGGCTGACGAACGGCACGACCGCGCACGAACGCATCATGTGGACGAACTACCAATTTCCGGCGTCGTTGCCGCGCTCGACGTTCGAAGCGCCGCGCGCAACGCCGACCCCGTTTCCGTCGCTGCTCGCGCCGCCAACGCCGACGCCAACGCCGATCCCGCCGCCGCTGTAATGAGGAAGGTCTACGGTGCTAAAAAGATTTGCTAAGCGTCGCGTGCGCAGCGCCGTGGCCCGCGTGGGGAGTTGGTTCGAGCGCCGACAAGAGGAGGAGCTGGCGATTGCCGCTGCCATCGCTGACGGCGCGGTCGACGGTCTCGAGTATCCCAGCTCTTACGTACGCTTCCTACGCGACTGCATGCGCCCTCAGCGTCACGACGTTAAGGAAGTAAGAACGGTTCAGGTTCCTGCGAGCGAAGCCTCGCGACGCTTTGCTACGCTACTGGACATGCTGTCCTCCGACGTTCCCGCCGCGCCACTTTCGGCGGCACGCACCATTGCAACGGTTGCCGACGGTTTGCAAGGCAGCACGCAGCGTTTCACGTACGGCGACTGGGCGGCGGACGTCGGGGCGCACTTTACGACGTCGTCGTCGTTTGGTTGCCAAGGTCGACTGATCGCTTGCGTCGTGCGCTTTATGCGCAGTAATCGCTGCCTCGAACTTGGGACCGCATACGGCTTGTCAGCGCTATTCATACTGGCCGCGCTGCAGCGCAACGGCGAACGCGGTCATCTCACCACGTTGGAAGCGACCGATCCGCAATTCTCGTTCGCTGCGAAGATGTTACACGACGCATTTCGCGAGTCGGTAACGTGTTCAAAGGACTGACGTATGAGGCGCTGCCAGCGCTCCTTCCGTCGCTCGGTAGTATCGATTTTCTGTATCATGACGCTGGGCATTCGCGCAAAGACTACGTCACGGATTTCGGACTCGTCGAGCCGGTGCTCGGATCGGGAGCGACGGTGCTCGTCGATGACATCAACTGGACCAGTTCGCGGTTCTATCGCGGCGATCCGCAGACGCACGCGGGTTGGATGGACGTCGTTGCGCACGAGCGCGTGGTGCGGGCCGTCGAACTTGACGGTAAGCTCGGCCTCTTACTCTTGCGGTAGCCGTCACGAGCGCTTGCGGTAGCGCCGTACGGCGCATTCCCCGACGAGCTCGTTCGTGACCGGCAACCGCTTCATCGTCCTGGGAATGCGCGCCCAGCTGTACGCGCGGCCGTCGGGCATGAGGCCAGCGCGCTGCGCCATCTCGGCGATCAGATGGCTGAAGATCGGCGTGATATGTCCGAGCGGATCGATATGATGCGGGCGAAACCAGGCCGGCCGCGCTTCGAGGAGCATGAGCAGCCGCGATTGCAAATTGCCCGTGTTCGGTGTAGAGATGACGACGAAACCGCCGGGCCGCGTAACGCGCGCCAACTCGCGCGTGAAGAGCCAGGGATTCTCGATATGTTCGATCGTCTCGACCGACACGACCCCGTCGAATTGTTCGTCGCCGAACGGCAGCTTCTCATTGAAATCGGCGACCACGGGATCCGGAATCGGAAAGTTGGCATCGAAGTGAATGTCCGCGCAAGTTACGGCGAAGCCCATCCCACGCATTTGCTGCGCAACGTAACCGTCGCCCGACGCCGCATCGAGCACTTTGCCGGCTTCGCGCGGCACCATCCGCAACACGAGGTCGTGTAGATTTCCGCCAGGTCGGGGATGATGCCCGTCGCGAGCAGCCTGAGCGCTCATACGTAATTACCTCGTCGGTCGGCCTTCGTTCGTCCGCTTCGGGGGAACTCTTTACACGGCATTAGATTCATTGCGGGGCGGAGCTATAGCCTCCTAAAGCGCCTGGCCCGCAACTTCCGCGCGCGTGCCGTCGAGATGCGCCGTCTCGCATTCGGTGACCAGCGTCAACCTGCTGCCATCGTTAGTGGCCGTCGCGAATGCAGCGTTTTCCACATGCGAACTCCAGAACGCATCGAGCGCTAAATCTTGGAGGTCGACGAGCGCGCAGCGCAGCACGGCATCGTGCGTCACGACGAGCGTGTGTTGCGTCTCGCGCGCGAGGTCCTCTGCGAACGACCGCCAGCGCGCGAGGACGTCGCCTAAGTTTTCGCCGCCGGCGAATTGCACGTGCGCGGGGTCGGTTCGCCAAGCGTGGTAACGTTCGGCGTCGTTCTTCGCGAGCTCGTCTTTGTACCGCCCGTCCCACGTACCGTGCGCGATCTCGATCAGGCGGTCGTCCGTCTCGAGGGCGAGTCCGAGGCGCTGCGCCGTCACGAGCGCCGTCGCCGTGCAGCGCAGCATCGGCGAGGAGACGATGCGCTGCGGTGACGGCGCGCCGCGCTGCGCGCGCTCCGCAAACATGTCGGCAAGTGCGAACGCCTGCTGCAGCCCGAGCGACGTGAGCGCCGACTCGAGGCGTCCCTGGTAGCGGCCCGCGAGATTCCACGTCGTTTCGCCGTGCCGTGCGAGCCAGATCATATTTCGAGCGCGCGCACGTTCGCGACGCCGGGAATCGTGCGGATGTGTTCGAGCGTCGCGGCGTCGGTGCGGCGGTCGGTCGCCAGAATCATGAGCGCGTCGCCGCCCGCGTTCACGCGCGATACCTGCATCGTCGAGATATTGATCTGCGCGTCGCCCAAGATCGTTCCGACGCGGCCGATCATGCCGGGCACATCGCGATGTTGCGTGATGAGCAGCGAGCCCTGCGGCGCCATGTCGATTTCGAACCCGTCGATCGCTACGATGCGCGAGTCGCCTTGTGCGACCGTTCCGACGAGCGACGTCGAGCCGCCCGACACGCGCAAGGTCGATGCGTACGCGGTCGCCATCGAACGATCTTCGGCGTGCACGTCGAGGTGCACGCCGAGTTCCTGCGCGATCGAACGCGCGTTGACGATCGAGACGCGACGATCGGTCGTCGCTTGCAGCAAACCAGAGAGAAAGGCCGTGACGATGGGGGCATCGTCCAGCGGCGCGATCTGCCCTTCCATCACCATGGTGAATGCGGGCAGCGCGCGGGCCTGCGCGACTTGCGGGTAGAGCTTGCCCATGCGGTAGGCGAGATCGACGAAGGGGCGCAGCACGTCGGCATCGGGTCCGTCGGCGATCGGTGCGTTGACGGCGGCAGAGGCCGGACCGCCGAGCAACACGCTTGCGACGTCGTGCGCGAGTTCGACTGCGATGCGCTCGAGCGCCTCGGTCGTCGAACCGCCGAGGTGCGGCGTCGCGATGACCTTTGGATGACGGTGCAGCCGGGCACCGGTGCCATCGGGCGGCGGGGGCTCGGTCGCGACGACGTCGATTCCGGCGCCGCGCAGGCGCCCCGCTTCGAGTGCATCGTAGAGTGCCGCTTCGTCGATGACTCCGCCGCGGGCGCAGTTGATCAACAGGGCGTGCGGCTGCAGCAAGGCCAGTTGTTCCGCGCCGATCAAGCCGATCGTTTGCGCGCCGAGCGGCACGTGCAGCGTGATGATGTCGGCGCGCGCCAGCAGATCGCCGAGCGGAACGAGCTCCGCCCCGAGCGCATGCGCGCGCGCTTCAGAAATGAACGGATCGCTCGCGAGCAATTTCATACCGAATGCGGCAGCGCGCGCGGCAACCGCGCCACCGATGCGACCCAGGCCGACGATGCCGAGCGTCTTGCCGGCGAGCTCCGTGCCGATGAACGGTCTGCGTTCCCAGCGACCTGCCCGGATCGAGGCGACGGCTTCGGGCGTGTGCCGCACGAGCGAGAGCATGAGCGCGAACGTTTGTTCCGTTGCTGCGAGCGTGTTCGCGCCGGGCGTGTTTAGCACGACGATGCCCGCATCGGTCGCAGCCTCGACGTCGATTGCATCGACGCCGACACCGGCGCGTGCGACGACCGACAGCTTCGGGCCGTAGCCGAGCAGCGCACGATCGACTTTCGTCTCGGAGCGAACGATGAGTCCGTCGGCGTCTGCGAGCGCAGCGAGCAGGGCATCCTTCGGACGCCCGACGACGGAGACGACGTCGATGCCTGCATCGCGCAACACCGCGAGGCCGGTATCGGAGAAGGGTTCCGCGACGACGACGCGGGCGGAGAGGCGGGACGCGTTCATGAGGCTAATGGGGCGCCTCTGTGCGGCGTGGCATCGATGCGGGCTCGCTTTCGAATGTGGTTGCGTTCACCGGGCCGTTCGCGCTGTACGTCGCATCGCTTGCTCCCGGCGTCGCTTTCTGGGACACGGGCGAGATGCAGACCGTTCCGAATCTGCTCGGCATCGCGCATCCGACGGGCTTCCCGGCATTCGTCCTCGGCGGTTGGGCATTTGCGCACGTGGTGCCGTTCGGCGACCCGGCGTGGCGCATCTCGCTCTTCAGCGCGCTCGCAGCGGCCGGCGCCGCATCGGTGCTCGCGTGGTTCGTGCGAATGCTCACGGGCGACGCACTGGTCGCGACGGTTGCGGCACTCGTCTACGCCGTGGGCGACGTCGTTTGGACGCGCGGCGCGCGGGCCGACGTGCACGACCTCGCGCTGCTCTTCACGGCGCTCGCCTTTACGCAAGCGCTGCGCGCGGCGCGCGAACGTTCGGCGCAGGCGCTCGCCTTTGCGGCGCTGGCGTGCGGCTGTGGTCTCGCGACGCACCCGGTCGTGGCGTTCGATCTGCCGGGCGTCGTCATCATCGCGTGGCCGGAAGTGCGTCGCTTGCGCGGTGCGGCGCTCGCGCGCATCGCGGCGGCGGCCGTCGTGCCGCTCGCGATCTACGCATACGTTCCGCTCCGCAGCGCGTACGTCGAACACCACGGACTCGACCCGCAAGCGGCCCTGGGCCTAACGGGTGGCGCCTTCTGGAATTACGACGCGCCATCGAATCTCGCGCGCTTCGCGCGCTACGTTAGCGGCGCATCGTTTCATCCCGGTAGCGCCTTTCGCGAGGCCGCGTCATCCGGAGGCGTCGCGCGTTCGGTTGCGCTCGTGCATACGGTGGCGACGGGCGAGTTCGGCCTCGTCCTCTTGGCGCTCGTCTTCACGGGCTTTGTCTATCTCGTGGCGTGCGAGCGCCGCGTCGCGATTGCGTTTGCGGCACTGTTCGTAGCCGCCGCGGCGTTCGCGCCGAACTATCGTCCCGAGTCCGATGCCGTCCGCTACGCACTGGGGCCGCTGTGGGCCGCCGGTGCATGTGCGGGTGTCGGCGCCTGGTGGCTCGTCGCGTCGCTCGTCGGCGAACGCTCTCGGGCCGTGTCGCTGCTTACCGCCGCCCTACTCCTCGCCGGAGCGGCACCGAGCGTCGCTCCCGCCGCGCGCGACGTCGCGCACCGCCGCCATTTCGACGACGCGCGCCGTCTGGGACTCGACGTCGCATATCGCACCGCCGACGGATCGCTCGTCATCGCATCGTGGACCTTCGCGGCGCCGCTCGCATACGACGCATACGTCGCGAAGTCGTTTGGCCACCGGCATCTGCTCAGCGGATGGCCGAGCGAATTTGGGGGGCGTTTGACCGGCTGGCGGACGCGCTTCAAGCACGTGTACTACGTCTTCGCCGCGACGTATTATCCCGGCCCGAACGTCGCGCTGCTCTTTCGCAACGACCGGTGGCAGCTCGCGGAACTGCGGCGATGACGGTCCGCGCGTGGGGCTTGGCGACGAATGACGGCGCCGTCGCGACCGCGCTCGGCGCAGCCGCCTTCGCCCTCTACGTCGCCTGCCTGCCGCGGACGTTCGCTTTCTGGGATACGGGCGAGCTGCAAACGGTCGCCGCGATTCTGGGCATCGCGCATCCGCCGGCCTGTCCCGCATTCGTGCTGCTGGGCTGGCTCGCCGTGCACGTGCTCCCCTTCGCCGAACCGGCCTTCGCGGTCAACCTGATGTGTTCGCTCGCGGTCGCGGTGCCGGTCGCGCTCTTGTATGCGACGTTACGGCGCTTTAGCGTTCCGCCGGTCGTGGCTGCGCTGTGCACGCTCGGTTTCGCGGTTGCAAGCGTTCCCTGGCACGACGCGACGCGCGCGGAAGTGCAAGACCTCGCGCTCTGCTTTCGTGTCGCTGCGCTCGTGTTCGCGTTGCGCTGGGCGCAGGAGGGCCGGCAACGCGACCTCTTCGCTGCGGGGCTCGCCGCGGGTTTCGCCTTGTCGACGCACGGCATCGCCGTGTTGCTCGTGCCCGCGCTCGCGCCGCTGTTCGCAGCGCAGCGCCGGTTGTGGAGGGCGCCTGCACTTGCCACGCTCGCCGCCGGCGTCGCGCTCGGCCTATTGCCCTACGCGTACCTGCCGCTGCGCAGCGCGGCGGTCGTTGCCGCCGGCCTCGATCCCACGGTCGCGCTCGGCTTGCCGCCGGGCTTACCGTTTTGGAACTACGACGACCCGCGCACGTGGCACAACTTCCTTCGCGTCGTGACCGGCGCGGATTTCGACGTGCACAGCGGCTTTGCGGGCTTTCTCGATCTGGCCTCGTATCCGCGCTTCGCCGCCGCGCTCGTCAAAGAACTCGTCGCCGCCTACGGATTCGTCGGCTGCGCGCTCGCGGTCGCCGGAGCGGTATTGCTGGTCGCGCGCCGGCGCGCTGCCGGGGCGGCGCTCGTCGTCGCTGCGCTGTTGCCGGTTCCGTATACCGAGTCGTACAACGAACTGCAAGATCCCTCGCGCTACTATCTGCTGACGTTGTGGTGCTCGGCCGTCGCAATCGGCCTGGGCTTCGAACTCGTCGCCGATCTGCTGCAACTCGTGCCGCGCAGCGTCGGCCGCTTCGCGGCGGCCGCGGCGCTCGTTGCGTCGTTCGTCGCTGCGCCGCGTGACTCGGGCGCGCTCTTCGCGCAGCGCAACGACGACGGCGCGCCGCGCTACGTCGGCGACGTCATCGCGACGACGCCGAGCAACGCGATCGTCGTCGCCGAGTGGGCGTACTCGACACCGCTCGCCTACGCGGCGTACGTGCAGGGTCGCTTCGGCAACCGCATCGTCGTCGCGGCGGCGCCGAAGCAGTACGCCGCGTTCTATCGCAGGTGGCTCCGAAGGCGCCCCGTTTACATCGTCGCATTCAGCGACGCGCTCTCGGTTCCGGGCTTCACGCTCGTTCCGCTCGCGACCGGATACTTTCACGAGTACAAACTCGCGAGCGCAACGACCGCGGCCGCGCGATGAAACGCTACGGGGGCATCGTCGCCGGCATCGTCACGGTCTTGGTGATCTTGCTCGCGGCCGGGTTCAAAGCGACGCCGTACAACAACTTCGTGCTACTCGCCGATGCGTTCCGCCACGGCCGCGTGTGGATCGATTGGCCGGGTGCGTACATCGACGCGTTACATTACGGCAACCGCTACTACGTGATCGAAGCACCGCTGCCCGCGGTACTGCTCCTGCCGGCCGTGTTCGTAGCCGGCACGGCGGCGAGTCAATCGTTCCTGGCGGCGCTGCTTGCGGGCGTCGCGGCGTTTGCCGCATGGGAACTCGGCCGGCGCTTCGCGGTGCCGGCCCGGACGCGCGCCCTGCTGTGCGGCTTTCTGCTGCTGGGAACCGACCTGTTCTGGTGCGCGACCTTGGGCGACGTCTGGTTTATCGCGCACGTCGCCGCGGTCGCATGTACGTTGCTCGCGCTGCTCGAGCTCGTTGGCGCGCGGCGGGGCTGGCTCGTTGCCATCCTCGCGGCGTGCGCGGCCGAGTCGCGCTTCACGATGGTGCTCGCGCTGCCGATCTATGCTGCGATGCTGTGGCTCGGCGTCGGAGCGCAGAAGGACGAGCGGCCCGGGCAGGCCCGGCGGGTCGCGAGCTTCGTCGTCACGCTCGTGCCGTTCGTGCTGCTGTGGATCGGTTATAACGAAGCGCGCTGGGGCGTACCGTACGATATCGGCTACACGGCATGGTATCACCAAGATTCCGCCGGCTCACCGACCGGCTCGCCGCTGCGCTTGGCGTACTTGAGCAATCAACTCTACTCGTTTTTCGTGCAGGGCGTGCAGCGGCAAGCGGCGTTTCCCTACGTCGTGCCGGGCTTCGGCGGTCAAGCGTTGACCTGGACGTCGCCCGCGCTCCTCTTGGCATTCTTCGCGCGGCGCCCGCGCCGCCTCGTGCTGTGGCTGTGGCTGCTGACCGTGGTTTGCGCTGCGCCCAACTTCGTCTATTACGTCAACGGCTATGCCCAGTTCGGCATGCGTCACGCACTCGATTTCGAGCCGTATCTCATCGCGCTCATGCTCCTCGCAGCGCGTAACGGACTAAGTCCGATCTGGCTTGGCTTGTGTAGTTACTCGATCTTCGTCGGTGCGTGGGGCGTCTGGTTCTGGCGAACGTTCGTTCGTCAATGATGTGTTAAGGAGGTTTAGAAAACGAGGATTCTGCCGTCAGTAGCGTAGCAAAGCCTGGAATCCATATATCGGAGGTACGGAACATGCAAGATCGACCGGTCATCGTTAAAGAAGGCGGCAACAGCGCAGCGATTTTCGGAATCGTCGTGGTCGTGGTCGTCGTCGCGGCGGTTCTCTTCTTTTGGCAGCCGTGGAATTCGAACGCGCAAGGCTCCCACACGACGACGAACATCATCACGCAACCGGGCAGCGGTGGTGGAGACAAAACTTCGGGTGGCGGCTCGTCATCGGGTGGGAGTTCGTCCTCGGGCGGTTCATCGAGCGGCTCGAGCAAGTAGCCGTAGTCCGGGTTCGGTACGCGAGTTTGCGCCGTGGGGTATAGGCTAGCGTACCGTGAGCCCGAAAGCCGCCGCGCCGCTCGAAACCTACGCCCGCAAACGCGACTTCGCTCGCACGCCCGAACCATCGGGGGCGAAGACGAAGGCGCTGGCGCGCGGGCGGCTGCGCTTCGTCGTGCAGATGCATCGCGCGACGCGGCTGCACTACGACTTCCGCCTCGAAGCCGACGGCGTGCTCAAGTCGTGGGCGATTCCCAAAGGACCATCGTTCGACACGCACGAGAAGCGGCTCGCGATGCACGTCGAGGATCATCCGCTGGACTACCGCGATTTCGAGGGTGTCATTCCCGCAGGGAACTACGGCGCGGGTGAAGTGATCGTCTGGGATCGCGGCACGTATCGTCTCCTCGAAGGAACGAGCCTAACGGAGCAGATCGCGAAGGGTTCGTGCAAGTTCGAACTCTTCGGAAAGAAACTGCACGGTTCGTTCGCGCTCGTCCACATCAAGGGCCGTGGCGGTGAAGAGAACGCGTGGCTGCTCATCAAGGAGCGCGACGACGCGGTCGACCCGGCCTGGCGCGTCGAAGATCATGCGGAGTCGGTCAAGAGCGGCAAGACGCTTGCGGATATCGCGCGCGATCCGCGCGCGCCACACTGGGAATCCAAAGATAAAGCTGCACCGAGCGCGCGCACGCGGGACCGCGCCGTGCGGCAACAGGCGCTCGCGCCCGTGCCCGTGCCCGAGATTGCTGCGCCGATGCTCGCGACGGCCGTCGATGCGGCCTTCGACGATCCGCACTGGCTGTACGAGCTCAAGTGGGACGGGTATCGCGCGATCGTGACGATCGATCGCGACGGGAACGTTGCGATCGCGTCGCGCAACGGCAACGACTTTACGAAAAAGTTTTCCGAACTGGGGGCGCTGGCGGATGCGTTCGCCGAACGCCCGGTCGTGGTCGACGGCGAGATCGTCGTGCTCGACGCGCAGGGCCGCCCCTCGTTCTCGGCGCTCCAAGAGCGGCTCGATCGCTTCGGCCGCAATGCACCGCAGAAAGCACCGGTCACGTTCGTCGCATTCGACTTGCTGTACGGCAACGGGCGCGATCTGCGCAAGGAGCCGCTGGAGACGCGCAAGGCGGCGCTCGAAGCGCTGCTGACGGGCCGCGGCCCCGTGATGTTCAGCAAGCACGTGATCGGGACGGGCACGCAGCTCTTTGCGCTCGCGCACGAGCGCGGCCTCGAAGGCATCGTCGCAAAGCGCCGCGATGCGCCGTATCAGGAGCGACGTTCGCGTGACTGGCTCAAGATCAAGAACGTCGCCCGGCAAGAGTTTGCGGTCGGCGGTTGGACCGAGGCGCGCGGCAGCCGTAAACACTTCGGCGCCTTACTCGTCGGTTATTACGAAGGTGACGATTTCGTGTACGCGGGTTCCGTCGGGACCGGCTTCGATGCAAAGAAGCTGACCGCGATCTATGCGAAGCTCGCACCGCTCGAGGGCAAGACGTGCCCGTTCGTGCAGACGCCGAGGACCGATGCGCCGCCACACTGGGTAACGCCGACGCTCGTGGCCGAAGTGACGTTCGCGGAATGGACCCGTGACAATCAGCTGCGGCAGGGCGTCTTCGTTGCGTTGCGCGACGATAAGGAGCCGCGCTCGATCGCACGGGAACGGCCCGCGCGTGCATCCGACCTCGGCGTCGCATGAGTCCGAAGACGACCGAAACGCTCGAGCTCGACGGCCGCACGTTATCGCTTTCAAATCGCGCTAAAGTTCTGTGGCCGCAAGACGGTTATACCAAGGGTGACCTCGTTGCGTATTACCGCGCGATCGCGCCGTACATCTTGCCGCATCTCGCGGGCCGGCCGCTCACCTTGCAACGCTATCCCGACGGCATCGACGGTAGCTCGTTCTTCGAGAAAAATGCATCACGGTTTCTACCGTCGTGGGTGCCGACCGTCACGGTCAAAAGCGAATTCGGACGGCAGGATACGATTCGCTTCATTCTCTGCAATGACGAAGCGGTGCTCGTCTACGTGGCGAACCTCGCGGCGATCGTGCTGCACGTCTGGACGTCGCGCGATGGGTCGCTCGACGTGCCGGATTTCGTCTTCTTCGATCTCGATCCGTACGAAGGATGTACGCTCGCGACGCTTGCGAAGGTCGCGCTCGGCTTGCGCGGGGCACTGGCCGAAGTCGGCCTCGACGCGCGCGTGAAATCCTCCGGCGGCAGCGGGTTGCACGTGGTGATTCCGCTCGTACCCGAGTACGGCTACGACGCATGCAAGAGCTTTGCCGAGATCGCGGCGCGGACGCTCAACGGCCGCCTGCCCAAGTTGACCACCCTCGAACGCGCGCCCGCCAAACGTCCGCCCGGAACCGTGTATCTCGATTACGTGCAGGTCGGCCGGGGGAAGACGCTCGTCGCGCCCTTCAGCGCCCGGGCGCGAGCCGGGGCGCCGGTCTCGATGCCCCTGGATTGGAGCGAGATCGAAACGATGTCGCGCAAACGCTCGACCCAGCCCGAACGTGAGTTCGCACGTTTTACGATAAAGAACACGCCGTCGCTGCTCGCCAAGCACGGCGACCTCTGGGCGGGCTCGGACTGGCCCGGTCAGCGCCTCGAGGCGGCGCTGACCAAAGCCCGCACGGTTTGGCGGTAAAGGGCGCCCCCGCAAGAATGAGATTTGAAGTCGGCGTCGCGAAACTGGAGCGTTCGAAGCGTTGCTGCGTGCCGCAGGCAGAGAGGACGATGTAGTCGTGGCGCATGCGATCTGGTCGGGGGCGATCAACTTTGGGCTCGTGACAATTCCCGTCAAACTGCAGACGGCGATTCGAACGAACGATCTTCGGTTCAACTTTCTGCATAAGACGGATGAGGGCCGGGTCAACAACGTGCGGCGCTGTTCGCTCGACGGTGAGGACCTTTCGTTCAACGACATCGTCCGCGGCTACGAGTATGAGAAAGGTCGCTACGTCATCTTGGGCGACGAGGATTTCGCGCGTGTCAACCCCGAGGCGACGCAGTCCGTCGACATCGTGCAATTCGTCGAACTCACCGAAATCGATCCGATGTACTTCGATAAACCGTACTATCTCGAACCCGAGAAGCGTGGCCGCCATGCCTACGCGCTGCTGCGTGAAGCACTCAAGGCGTCGGGGAAAGTCGGCATCGCGAAAGTCGTTATCCGTTCGCGCGAACATCTCGCCGCCCTCAAGCCCAGCGGCGAGGCGCTGGTGCTCGAACTGATGCACTTCGCCGACGAGATCGTCGATGCTACGAGCCTCGAATTGCCTGCGCCGGAGAAACCGGCCGAGAACGAAATGAAGGTCGCGCAGATGCTCATCGACACGATGACGCAAGCCTTCGATCCCGAGCACTTCCGCGATACGTATCGCGAAGAGTTGCTCGCGATGATCGAAGCGCGCGCCGCCGGCAAAGAAGCGCCCAAGAGCGAGGAGCCGGCGCCGGTGCGCGACAACGTCGTCAACCTCATGGATGTCTTGCAGAAGAGTCTCGAGCAATCGCGCCAATCACGCGGCAGCGATGGCGAAGCGGCCGCGAGCCGCCGCGGCGCAAAAGACGCGCGCGCCGAGACTTCCGCCTCCGACGAGAAACCGAAGAAGACGACGCGACGCAAATCGTCCGCGGCTTAACGCTTCGGTGGTTAACGAATGTCGTAGGTGACGGTGACGCGGGCCGTTGTGACGATCGGTCCGTTCGGGCCGATCTCTGTCGGCGGCGGTGCAGCCGCGGCGGCGGGCGCGGCGCGCAAGAGTTGATTCTCGAACGGACGGGGTTGGAAGTCGTTGCCGACCTCGATGCGACGGATGCGGACGATGCGGAATCCGCCCGCGCTTTCGAGCGTCGCTGCCGTGCGCTTGGCATCGGCCATGGCAGCGCCGAGCGCAGCGACGTACGCGGCGTGTGGATCCTTGAGCTCGAAGCTCACGTTGCCGATGTCGGTGGCACCGCTCGCCGTCGCCGCGTCGACGACCTTGCCGACGTTTTCCAGCGGCGTAACGACGATGCCGAGGTTGCGCGTCGTCACGTAGCCGTAGCGCAGCGCGCGCTGTTCCGGCGGCAGATTCTTGGGTGCCGGCGGAACGAAGTTCACGTTGTAGAACGTCGTGCGCACGCCGTCACCGCGAACGCCCAGCGTTGCGACGCGGGTTTTGAGCGCGTTGTAGATATCGGTGTTCTTCCCCGCGGAGCGCGCCGCGTTGTCGTCGTTCGTAACGATCGTGACGTTGACGCGCCCCTGATCGGCGGACCGCTCCACCGTCCCCGTTCCGGGGATTTGCAGTGCCGGCTCCGTAAAGGGAGCCGGCGTCTGAGCGAAGGCGCGGACCGGCAGCGCCCCGAGGACGATCGCCAGGGCGAGTTTTACGAATCGCATGGCCTACTAACGTGCGAACCACCGGGTTTGTGCCTGCCGGGTGTGCTTTCGATCGAGCTCGAATCGTCGTGCGCATGCGCACGGTTCTTCCGGCAGCCGTCATCCTGGGCGACGCACTCGGCGGCGCCGCGCTGCACCCGACGTGACAGCGATCGTTGCGGCCCTCGCCATTGCCGTGCTCAGCGGTACGATCAGCGACCGCACGACGGGGCAGCCGCTTGCGGGCGTGCAGGTGCGCGCCGGCCGCGCACGGGCGACGACCGGCCGCGACGGCCGCTACGTGCTGCACGGCCTCGCACCCGGCGACTACACGCTGACCTTGGAATCGAGTGACGTGCCGCCCGAGCACGTGCACGTGAGCGTGAAGCGCGGCGTAAACCGGCGTGACGTGCGCGCGTGCAGCACGACGCTCGACTACGGCTGCGGCGCAGCACCGCAACCGCAGTCGGCGCCGCAAGGCTAACGCGCGCGCGAGCGCGCGGAGTCGAAGGTCGCGCAGCGAACGCCCTCACATGGCGCTCGCACCTGCCGCTACTTCATCCGACCGGTTGATCGACCGGCGTAATCTCGACTTCATGCTCTACGATTGGCTCGGCGTCGAGCGGCTCGTCGAGCGCGAACGCTTCGCGGACCATTCGCGGGAAAGCTTCGATCAAACCCTCGATCTCGCGGCGGGCATCGCAGCGGGTTATTTCACGCCGCACAATCGTCTCGCCGACGAGCGTGAGCCGTTTTTCGAAAACGGCAGCGTGCAACTCATTCCCGACGTCAAGGCCGCCCTCAACGAGTACCGCAATGCCGGCTTGATCGCGGCTTCCCATGATTACGACCTCGGCGGGATTGCGCTCCCGTACGTCGTTTCGACCGCCGCGACGTCGTTCTTCATCGCGGCGAACGTGGCGACTTCGGCGTACGTGTTCCTCACCGCGGCGAACGCAAACGTGATCGCGGCCTTCGGCACGGACGACCAAAAGCGACGCTATCTCGAAGCACTGCTGACGGGCCGCTTCTTGGGCACGATGGTGTTGACCGAGCCCGAAGCCGGTTCATCGCTCGGCGACATCACCACCCGGGCCGAACCGCAGTCTGACGGAACGTACCGCGTGATCGGCAACAAGATGTGGATCTCGTGCGCCGATCACGATCTCTCCGAGAACATCATCCACCTCGTGCTCGCAAAGATTCCCGGCTCGCCAGCGGGGACGAAGGGCATCTCCCTCTTTATCGTCCCGAAGTATGGCGTGAACGACGACGGCACGCTCGGCGCACGCAACGACGTCGCGGTCGCGGGCGTGAATCACAAGATGGGTTATCGCGGCACGGTGAACTGTGCGCTCAACTTCGGTGAGAAGGGCGGTGCGTACGCCGAACTCGTCGGCGAGGCGAACCGCGGCTTGCAATACATGTTCCACATGATGAACGAAGCGCGCGTCTTCGTCGGACTCGGCGCAGCGTCGCTGGGCTCGGCGTCGTACCTCCAGGCGCTGCACTACGCGCGCGACCGCCGTCAGGGGCGACTACCGGGTTCGAGCGATCCGCTCGAACCGCCGGTGAGCATCATCGCGCACGCGGACGTGCGGCGCATGCTGCTCGAAGCGAAAGCCGCCGTCGAAGGCGCCTTCGCGCTCTGTCTGTATGCGGCGAAGCTCGTCGACGACCGCGATACGGCAGCCGCAGCGAACGAGCGGCGCGATGCGGCGCTGCTGCTCGATTTCTTGACGCCGATCGTCAAGGCGTGGTCGTCGCAGTCGTGCGTGCGCGCGAGCGATCTCGCGATTCAAGTCCACGGCGGCTATGGCTATTCGCGCGAATACAACGTGGAGCAGCTCTACCGCGACAATCGTCTCAATCCGATCCACGAAGGAACGGACGGTATCCAGAGCCTCGATCTACTCGCCCGCAAGACGATCATGGCGGACGGTGCGGCGTTCGCGCTCTGGCAGGCCGCGGTTACGCGCGCGATCGACGCTGCGCGCGCAGCGGGCGACGTCGCCCTCGGGGCACTCGCGGACGGCGTCGCTGCCGCGCTCGATGAGGCGACGCGCACGACGCACGTTCTGGTCGGCGCGCTGCGCGGGACTCCCGACATGCGCGCGCTCGCGACGGCGAATTCGATGATGTATCTCGAGATGATGGGCCGCACGACGATCGCGTGGATGTGGCTCGAAATGGCCACGGTCGCCGCTGCGGCGTCGGCCGATGCGTTCTATCGCGGGAAGTTCCACGCCGCGCGCTATTACATCCGCTACGAGCTCGCGCCCGTCGCCGTGCAAGGCGCGCAACTGCGCAGTCTCGACGACACGCTCGTTGCGTTACGCGACGAGTGGTTTTGAGCGCGCGAATGGAAACGGCGCTCACATTCACGATCGAAGCACCGGACGCCGCACGCGATCTCGAGGCGCTCGCCCGGCTGCTCGACGCGTATCGTGTCTTTTACGGTGAGGTCTCCGATGCTGCGGCGGCGCTTGCGTTCGTACGCGAACGCTTTGCGCAGGGCGACACGCGCTTCTTTATCGCGCGCGGCAAGGACGGTACCGTACTCGGGTTCGCGCACCTGTTGCTCTCGCTCGACACGGTCGCACTGCGCGCGATCGGCATCCTCGAGGATCTCTACGTTGCAGAAGCGGCGCGCAACGCCGGCGTCGGCGGTGCGCTACTCGACGCGGCGGAGCGGTACGCACGCGAGCGCGGTCTCGTCCGGCTCACGCTCTCGACCGCGCACAAGAATCGAACGGCACAGCGACTGTATCTCGCGCGCGGATACGTGCCCGATCAGCGGTTCCGGTCCTTCAACCGCTTCTTGCTCCAAGAGAACGCGGACGAGCGCATCTGACGGGCCTGCGTATTGCGGCGCGCACGATTCTAGCTCCTTGGCACGGAAACTCTATGAAGCGTCTCCTCTACGACCCGAACCGCCGGACATTCTGGGTGGTGAGCGGTATCATTGCGATTGGGATGTTCTTATTCGCGGTGCTCATAGCAGCGTTGTATACGGCTTCCGTGGATTGCGGCGGCGGTAACGTGGTAACGTGGTTGTTCCGGAATCGAAGCGTTGACGCGGCGGAGGTCAGAGATATGGCGCGAGCTTTAGCATCGTCTCCGCATCTGCAAGACTTACGCGTTACCCGCGTCAGCGGACGTCAGGTGGTGTTGCTCGTTCGTAATGGGGCTTCACAACAAGACTACACTGAGTTCACGGGCTTTTACCCACCCGGTGACCCGCGTGATTTATGGCAACTATGGCAGTCCGTGTACGTAAAGAACCACCCCGGCGTGTCGAGCTCTATTCCGACGAATTTGTACGTTGCGTATGCTGACAAACCGAGTGCCGCCGGAATTCCGATGGAACCGGCCGTCTGCGCTTCACTGTAACCGTTGGCTTGAGCCGTCCCGCCGCACCACGTCGGCGAGCTCGCGCACTGCGGGGACTTGGCTGTGCGCCATGACGTCCGCAACAGCGCCGCGGTCGGCGGCGTCTTTGTTGCGACCAAGCTTCCATGCACCGACGAGTTCGTCGACTTGAAGCTCAAAGCCGACGATGCCGCGCAGCTGGCTGTCGATGAAACCCGCCGGCGCATCATCGACTGCCCACGGTTTGGGTTGCCGCGCCTCGTGTCGGTTCGTCAGCGTTTCAACCAATCGCAACAGGCGCTCGCGCTCGTCAAAAAATTCAAGCGTGCCGCGTGCTTCGACGGCAATGTAGTTCCAAGTTGGAACAACTTTGCCCGTTCGCACCTTCGTCGCGTAATAGTTGGGCGAGACGTAGAATGACGGGCCCAGGAACGCGGCAACGCCTTGCGTCCCACTGGCCCCGTGCCATTGCCTATTGGCACGAGCGACGTGACCGAGGATTACTCCTCGTGGACCCCCGTAGACGAGCATCATCGGCAGATGCGTCAGCACGGCATGCGTCCCGCTAACCGTCACGAGGGTTCCGAAGCCGATGTGCTCGATTGCGTCGCGCAAGACGCCGACGCGATCTTCGCGCGCATGGGAATGAACGTACATGGCGTCATCTTAGCCGACAGGACGCCTCGGTGTCGATGGAACAGTCCGCTCCTCTCGGCGAGCCGGCGCTACTTGCGTTGATGGAGGCCGAAGGGGTTCCCCTCGGGGTCGGTGCACCAAGCCGATCGGCAGATGTTCCCTTCGATCAAGGGGCGTGCCAAGGTTGCGCCGAGCTCTTGCACGCGCCGTAATGCGGGCTCGAGTTCGGGAACGCCAAACAACGCGCCGCCGCACTGGGTCCACTCGCCGCTCGGATCTTGTGCGAGTGCGAACGCGTTACCGTCAGGCAGCTCGTATTCGACGTAGTACGCGCTATCGAAGGTGCCTCGTGGCAGTTCGAACGCACTCTCATAAAAGTGCCGAGCGCGTTCCATGTCCTTCACGAGATACATAATGAAATCGATGCCGCTCGTTTGGATTTTCTGCGTCGCCATCGTCTTTGCTACCTACCGCTTTCAGTCTTTGGTCTTGCGTTGGTGGATGACGAATGCGTTGCCGTCGGGATCTTCGCCGAAGGCCATGAAGCACACCGGCGTCTCCATCGGATCGCTCAGCGTCGCGCCGCGTTCGCGGAAGACGGTGACGGCGGCCTCTGCGTTAGCGACGGCAAACATGGCGGTAGCGCCCGACGTCTTCCCAAAGTCCTTGCCGTCCCAAACGCCGAACGTCGTACCGTCGGCGAGCGTGAATTCGGCGCCGCGACCTCGTTCGTCCATGTTCGTCGGCGTCAGCCCGAGCACATCACGGTAGAATGCGACGGCGCGCGCCGGCTCGCCGACGAGGAAACCGAAGAGATCGACGCCGCTGATCTCCACACTGTTGCTCTGAACATTCGATTGCACGTTGAGCTCCTTGCGGGTAGGTTTCCGCCATCATAGCACGCTATACATGACACAGAGTGTCAGGTATAGTGAAGCCGTGAAATCCGATCGTTTGATCGCGCTTCTCCTCGCGCTGCAAGGCGGGGGCAAGCGGAGTGCGCCCGATTTGGCGGCGTCGCTGGAAGTCTCGCCGCGCACGATCTATCGCGATGTGGACGCGCTCTCGGCCGCGGGCGTTCCCGTCTACGCGGAGCGCGGGGTACGCGGCGGCATCGTCCTTGCCGACTCCTATCGCGACGCGCTGGCGCGCTTCGACGAAGGCGAGTTGCGCGCGCTGTTCGTTTCGAGCGACGACATACTCGCCGACGTTGGTCTGGTCGGGCGCCGTAGTAGCGCGCTCGCGAAACTCGCGGGCGCCTTACCGGCGCGTGCGCGGACCGCGCTCGAGCATAGTCGCGACCGCGTCCACATCGATACGCGCGGGTGGTCGCGCGCCACGACGCCCCCCGCGTCCCTGGCGGTACTGCGCGATGCGGTCTGGACCGATCGCCGCATCACGCTCGCCTATCGCGATCGCAGCGGCGCGACGACGCGGCGAACGGTCGATCCGATCGGCCTCGTCGCCAAAGCCGGCATCTGGTATCTCGTCGCGCGAGATCGGGAGACGTTCAAAACCTTTCGCGTGCAGCGTATCGGACGCATGCGCGTTCTCGACCAAACGTTCGAACGTCCGAGGAACTTCGATATCGCCCAATACTGGCAGACCGCCTCTGCGGGGGCGATGTCGCAGGAAGCACCGTGCGTAGCGACATTCCATATGAGCGACCGCGCGCTGGCCAATGCAAAAATCTACCTGGCCGTACAATCGCACGCGCGCATCGCTCGCAGCGTTCCGCGGAAGTCAGCCGTTCGCATCGCTTTCCCGTCGCTCGAGGCGGCCGTGTACGAGGCACTCGGCTGGAGCGGCGAAGCGGTCGCGATCGAGCCCGTGGAGTTGCGCGAACGGCTCGTCGAGCGTGCACGATTGCTGATCGATCGCTACGGCGACGAACCGCCCGCGTAGCCGCCGCTTCCGCACCGCGCAGCGGCTCTACGTTGCCACGGATACATCCCCGACCAGCGATTCCGCTCGTTCAATCGCTACGTAACTTAAAGAGAAATGCGGGCGCGCCGCCTAACGCCCGAGCATCTCGCGCGATCGTGGGATTTGACGCGGCCACCGGTGCTGTTGTAACTTTGTTGCTATGGAAGTTCCTTTGCGGTCGATCGGCAATTCGTGGGGCGTCATCATTCCAAAGCCCTTCCTGGAGCAGCTCGAGATCACCGGAGCGGTCGAGATGACGATCGTCGAGCGGACGCTCGTGCTAGCCCCCAAACGCAAGGTGCGTGAGGGGTGGGGTGACGGACCGCCGCTCGAGCTCACCGCCGAGGACGCGGCATGGATTAGCGGGCTCGAGGATGCTGAACTCGACGACGAGTGGTCGTGGTGAACGGACGTCCGCGCCGGGGACAGGTGTTCTGGGTCGAGCCGGATCCCGTGGTTGGCCATGAGGCTCGTAAGGTACGACCGTGCGTCATCGTCTCACCTCATGAGATGAACCAAAGAGTGAAAACGGTGCTTGTGGTTCCCCTGAGCCGGACGGCGCGCGAGGCGCCATTTCGTGTACCGGTACATCACGACGGAAACCAGGGCCGGGCGCTCGTCGATCAGACACGTGTCGTAACGCTCGCGCGCCTGCGGCGGCACTACGGACGGCTCGAAGACGAGGGACTTGCCGCTATCCTTGCAACGTTGCGCGAAACGTTCGCGCTCTAAATCCGAATGCGATGATGCAGACACGTTTTACGTTTGCGAGACGTTGAGCGCCGAAGGAAACAGCGCGAACATCTCGTTTCGACTAAACCCGGCACGGTTGAGCATGCGCTCGAGCTCTGAGAACGTGTACGCGTCGCCCCCGGCAGTCTCGGAGAGCATGAGCAGACTGAACATCGCGGGCAGCGATACGCTCCGGGACGGCCGCCCTGGTACGGCTGCGCCTGCCGGTACCTCTGGTTGGCGCGTATCGCGAAGATGAGTGTTCGTTTTGGCCCCTCGCGTTTGAATGGTTTACCGGCATACGATACGGGCGAACCGTCCCGCCAGCGTCCACGGACGGGCGCCAACCGAACGGCAGCGCTCGCTCGCCTCGAACGGATTCGACGACACGCCAGAGCTAGCTCCGCACGATAAACCAGCACGACGGCTTATGGGACGAACGGGGCGCAGCACGAGAATGCCGCTCGATGTCTAAGCCATCGGGGTAATGCAGGGCAGATTTCCGGCGATTGAGCCGTACGACAGCGGTATGCTCGACGTAAGTGACGGTCACCGCCTGTACTGGGAGTGCTGCGGTAATCCTGACGGCAAACCAGCCATCTTTTTGCACGGTGGCCCGGCTCAGGCTGCATCTCGGATTCGCGACGTTATTTCGATCCGGACGCTTACCGGATCGTTCTCTTCGATCAGCGAGGATCCGGACGTAGTCGGCCGCTGGCAAGTGAACCGAACGCTGATCTAGGCACCAACACTACTGCACACCTCATCGCGGACATCGAGCGGCTGCGCCGCCACTTCGGGATCGAGAGCTGGACGCTGCTCGGTTTGTCCTGGGGAACCACGCTCGGACTCGCCTACGGCCAGGCGCATCCGCAGCGGGTCGACGCTTTGGTGCTGGCTCTCGTGACCACCACGTCGAGCCGTGAAGTCCGATGGTTGACCCACGATGTCGGCCGTATCTTCCCGCAGGAGTGGGAGCGGTTCGCCGCGGCCGTGCCCTATTCGATGCAGCACTTGCCGTTGGTGGACGCGTATGCGACGTTGCTCTTCGATTCCGATCCCACAGTCCGGGAGCACGCAGCGCGGGAGTGGTGTAGCTGGGAGGACGTTCACGTCTCCCTCGCTCCGGGGCACAAACCGAACCCGCGCTTCGAGGATGCGGAATTCCGGCTGCGATTCGCACGTTTGGTCACGCATTACTGGAGTCGCGCTGGTTTTCTCGCCAACGACCAGCTGCTTCGAAACGCGCCAATACTGAACGGCGTGCCCGGCGTGCTTATCCATGGACGCTACGACGTGAGCAGCCCGCTCGAGATCGCCTGGCGTCTGTCCCGTAACTGGAGTACGAGTCAGCTTTGCGTCATCGATGGTGCCGGCCATGGCGGCGGTGCAACGTTCGCCGCCGCTGTAACGAACGCGCTGAACCAGTTCACAACGAAGTAACCCGAGTCGCCTTTTTTCAATAAGGCTTCGATACCGAGACGGGCCGCTTTACTGCTCCAAGCCATACAATTCGCGCAGACGCGCCGCTTCAGCGTCGTGCGCGCGGAAGAGGTCGGGATCGGACCACGCGCGATGTTCGCCGCGCGCGTAGGCGAGCGCGTTGCGGTGATACAGCCACGCGTTGAGACGATTGGCGATCGCGTTGTTGCGGGTCTTGACGAGCTTGGCCGGCACGCCCGCGACGATGGAATTCGGCGGGACGATCGTGCCCTCGCCGACGATCGCGTGGCCCGCCACGATCGAGTGCTCGCCGATCATGGCACCGTCCATGATCGTCGCATTGATGCCGATCAGGCACGCATCGCCGATCGTGCAGCCGTGCAGCGTAACGTGATGCGTGATGGAACAGTGCGCGCCGACGATCGTCGGCGTCGCGTAGCCGACGTGCAGCATCACGAAGTCCTGAACGTTGCTGAAATCGCCGACGACGATCTCGTGCATTTCCGCACGCGCCACCACGTTGAGCCAGAGCGATGCGCCGTCGCCCGCGCGCAGCTTCCCGTATAGCTGGGCGCTCTCGTGCACGAACGCTGCGCGTTCGACGTCGACCTCGGGTCCGAAGCGTGACATCGGCCTACGCGATGCGGACGTACTCGTACGGCACGGGCTGATTGTTGACGCCACGGTCGGGCGGCGCGATCCAGCCGGCCATCTTGCCGGGTTCTGTGACGGGCTGCATCAGGCTCGTCACGAACGCGCGGTCGGCATGGGTCGGCAACCACGCACCACGCTGCGCATCGGCCTCGGCCTGCGAGATGGGCTTGCCCGCGGGATCGGTCGCAATCCCCGCCCAGCTTCCGATCGAACGTCGAAATTTTGTGCTCGGCAGGGTTAGTTGCACCGAAAACCCGGCCTTCGCAATGAGGCGGTTCCAGCGCGTCAGGCCAACTTCGCAGTCTCGCACGTACGCCTGACGCGTCACTTCATTCATCGCATTGCGCATCGGCAGCCGCTCGAGTGCGACGCCACCTTTTCCATCGGGTACGTCGAGTTCGTAGGTTTGGCCCGTCGCGAGATGGTCTTCGTAGGACGCCTCGTCGGGACGGCCCTTGATGCCGTTTGCAAAATACCCGGCCGCGTTGGAAGATGAGTCGGCCCCGAAGAGATCGAGCGACGAACTGAACCAGAAATTCAAGTACCTTTGCATCGTGGGGAGGTCGATCGCGCCCGCGCTGCGCACGGCGTCCGGGTCGTCGGAACCGAGTTCTTTCATGATCTCGATGCTGCGCTTGACGACGCGGCCGATGCCCGTCTCACCGACGAACATGTGGTGCGCTTCCTCGGTGAGCATGAATCGGCAGGTGCGGGCAAGTGGATCGAAGCTCGATTCCGCCAGCGACTTGAGCTGGAATTTTCCGTCACGATCGGTAAAGTACGTGAACATGAAAAAGCTCAGCCAATCGGAGATCGGCTCGTTGAACGTGCCGAGGATGCGCGGATTGTCCACGCTTCCCGAATGGCGCGCGAGCAACGCTTCGGCCTCTTCGCGTCCGTCGCGGCCGAAGTAGCCGTGTAAGAGATAGACCATCGCCCAGAGGTGGCGGCCCTCTTCGACGTTGACTTGGAAGAGATTGCGCAGATCGTAGAGCGACGGCGCCGTGTGGCCGAGGAGGCGCTGCTGCTCGACGGAGGCGGGTTCCGTATCGCCTTGCGTGACGATGAGGCGCCGCAACGTGGAACGATATTCACCCGGCACTTGCTGCCAGACGTCCTTACCGAAGTCATCGCCGAACCCGATGCGCCGCTGCGCGCTCGGTTCGGCGAGGAAGATGCCCCAACGGTACTCCGGCATGCGCACGTGCCCGTACGTCGCCCATCCCTTCGCATCGACCGACGTCGCGGTTCTTAGATACACGTCGGCGGATTGAAAGTCGGTTGGGCCCATGCCCTGCCACCACTTCAGGAATTCGGGTTGCCAGTGTTCGAGCGCACGCTGCAGCGTCCGGTTCGAACCGAGATCGACGTTGTTGGGGATGCGATCTCCATAATTCAGTGCCACGCTGCCTACACTCTCTTCCAATCGAACTGGGGCTTGGAGCCCGTGCCGAAAACGTTGAGCGCGCCGTGCTCGCCCGTCGCGCTCGGCCGGACGAACACCCAATTTTGCCACGCCGACAAGCGGCCGAAAATTTTTGTCTCGAGGGTCTCGTCACCGGGAAAACGCAGGCTCGCCTCCATGCCGGTAAGCGCATCGGGCGAAAGCATGGCACGCTCTTCGAGCGCCAGCCGGATCTCGTCGTCCCAGTCGAGTTCGTCCGGCGCGAACGTCACGAGCCCGAGTTCGAGCGCGCGCTGCGCGTCGATCGTCGAACCGATCTCTTGGCGCAGCGCCGAAACCGTGGTAACCGCTCCGTAGAAGCGCGTCTCGAGCCGCGTCTTAGCATTGACCATGGGAAAGCTACCGAAGTTGGACGCGTCGAGCGCGAGCCGCGGCGCCTCCGTTTCGCCCGGGAGCGCGAGCATGTAACTGCGGTCGGCGGCGAGCGCGAGTTCGAAGAGCGGTCCCGCGAAACACGATTCGCGATCGACGATTGCGTAGAGGCTACGCGACGAAACGTCGAGCCGGGCGAAGGTTCGACGCAGCATGCCGACCGTTTCGCGAACCAACCAATGGTCGCGCAGCGCCGTAAGTGGCGTACTGGCCGCGAGGACGCCCGCCGCGTTGCCCTGCGTGCGCAAGAGGAGTAACCCGAGCTCGAGTTCGTTCGTGCGCAGCATGAGCAGCGCATCGTCGAGTTCGCGCGCGAAGGCGAGCGGCCACCATGCCGCCCCGGCAGCGAGGATTTCGTCGCTCGTCTGCGGCTGCGAGCTCTGCGGCGCGCGGACTGTGAGCGTCGCGCAGCGGGCGGCGCGATCGAAGACGACGTCGACGTGGCGGTAGTGATAGCCGCGCTCGTCGACCGAGCGCTCGAGCGCGTGCAATGCGATGCCCTGCGCATCCGCCGGACGCGCCGTGTCGGCGGCGAGCGCCGCAGCGCGCTCGCTCACGAGTTCGGCGAACTTCGCCGGCGGCGCGATATAATCGACGAGTCCCCATTCCTTCGCGCGGCTCGCACGCACGCCGTCGGCGTTCGTGCAGAACGCGTCGGCAAGGTCGCGGCGGACCTTGCGCTTATCGACGAGGCGCGTCAAGCCGCCCGTGCCGGGGAGAACCCCGAGCAGCGGCACTTCGGGCAGACTGACGCTGGACGAGCGGTCGTCGACCATGAGAATCTCATCGCAGGCTAGCGCGATCTCGTAGCCGCCTCCGGCGGTCGCACCGCTCAGCGCGGCGACGAACCTGGGGCCGTCGTGCCGGCTCGAATCTTCCATGCCGTTGCGCGTTTCGTTGGTAAACTTACAGAAGTTGACTTTCCACGCATGCGACGACATGGCGAGCATGTAAATGTTCGCACCCGCGCAGAACGTGCGATCCTTGCCGCTCGCGATCACGACGGTCGCAACGGCGGGATGCTCGAAGCGGATCCGCTGCAACGCGTCGCAGAATTCGATGTCGACGCCGAGATCGTACGAGTTGAGTTTGAGTTTGTAGCCGGGCCGGATGCCTGCATCTTCGTCGATATCGAGCGTCAAGGTCGCGACGTTGCCGGCGACCGTGAGCTTCCAATGCCGATAGCGCTCGGGCGCCGTATCGAACGTGACGAGCGGTTCTGCGTCGGTCGAGCGGTCGATGGCGAGCAACTCTACCTCCAAATGCGCCGCAGGCGCCACGAGAATAGGTGCATGATAATGCATTGCCGACTTCCGCACAAGCATTATCGTGCAGTAAGTGGCTGGCGTGGCAGCGCCTCCATCAATTCGGCGAGGACTCCCTCGATCGGTCCGGCGCTGGTATCGACCGTCGCGTCGGCGCGGCCGTACATCGCCGCCCGGCCGGCCAGGATCCGTTCCAAGTCGGCCATCGCTTCCCGATTGTCGGCAATTGGTCGCAGGTCGTCTTGCGCGACGACGCGCGCCATGTGATCGGTCGCGGCGGCGCGCAGCCAGATCGTATAGCAGGCGCTCATGAGCCGCTCGAAGGTCTCCGCTTCGGAAACGATGCTGCCGCCGGTCGCGAGCACGAAGCGGTCGTGCCCGGCGAGCAACGCCTCCAGCGCCTGGCGCTCGAGCCGGCGAAAGCCGGCCTGTCCATACAGGTCGAAAATCACTTCGAGCGACAAGCCACTGAGTGCCTCGATTTCGCGGTCGAGCTCGATGAACGGCGCCCCGAGCCGTTTTGCGAGCAAGGCCCCGAGGGTCGTCTTGCCGGCGCCGCGCAGCCCGATGAGCGCGATTCGGGCGCGACGCGCGGCCCGTTCGGATTCGGCGAAGTGGCGCGTGAGCAGCTCCTGCGCTTCGAGCACTTGTTCGGGCCGTAGGCGCCGCAGGAACGCTTCGGCGTGCTGCAGCGGGACCGGCGGGTCGGCCCCTTCACGGATCAAGCTCGCGAGCGAGACGCCGAGCGCCGCGGCAACTTGGCGGAGCAGGAGAATCGAGAAGTTTCCACGGCCCGATTCGAGCTCCGCGAGATGGCGTTCGGAGACGCCGGAGTCACGCGCGAGAATTTTCCGGGTCATCCCGCGCTGCGCCCGCGCCGTCTTCGTGGCCTCACCGATGCGGCGCAGGAAATCGGGCTCGGGGCCGGCTGGATCGAACATGCGGCCTTCGCTTTGAAACGGCGCGTCGGTGAACGTGCACTATTTCGCTTGTAAAATGACGCATGTGCATTATACTGCGTGTACCGGACGTAATCCCGGTCCCGGACGGCGCTTTGGAGGCGATGACGTTGCAGAGGGTGGCGATTCTGGTCGGGACGATGACGGGAACCGCGGAGCTCGCGGCGGCGGAGGTCGAGACGAGCTTGACGGGCCGCGGCTACGACGTGACCGTCGAACTCATGGACGACCTGAACGCCTCCGTTTTCGATGGTGACGCAGTGTACCTCATCTGCTCCTCCACGTACGGCAGCGGCGACGTTCCCGACAACGCACAGGCGTTGTTCGAGGACCTCGAAACGACGCGGCCGGACCTCGCAGGCGTGCGCTACGGTGTCATCTCGCTCGGCGACCGAACCTACAAGGATACGTTCTGCATGGGCGGCTTGCGCTTCGATGCGATCCTCTGCGAACTCGGCGCGAAGCGACTCGGAGAACCGTTGCTGCACGATGCGGCGACGGGAACTTTGGCCGAAGATATCGCGGCCGCATGGTCGTTGCGCTGGGTCGACGAGGAAGTCGCAAAACTCGCGAGCGTGGCGTGACGCTTCGGGCGGAGCCCTACAACGCGGCGCTCGACCTGATCGACCGCAACCTGCGAGCGGGGCGCGCGCACAAGACGGCGTTCGTGGACGACGCCGGCTCGTATACGTACGGCGAACTCGCCGAGCGCGTCGACCGCTGCGCGAACGCGCTGCGCGAACTCGGCATCGAACGCGGGCAACGCCTGATCTTGGGACTGCTCGACGGCATTGCCTTTCCGACCGCGTTCTTGGGCGCGATCGAAGCGGGCATCGTCCCCGTACCGGTCAATACGCTGTTTTCGATCGCCGATTACGCCTTCGTGCTGCAACAGAGCGGCGCCGTCGCGGCCATCGTTTCGCAGCCGTTGTTGGCAGCGTACCGCGAAGCCGCCGCGTCGGTCGGCTGGACCGCGCGGTTCATCGTCTCGGGCGGGACTGATGCCGACGTTCTGCAGTTGGACGAGCTGCTCGCGGCGGCCAGGCCGCAGCGCGTAACGGTTGCGACGCACGCGGACGAAACCTGTTTCTGGCTCTATTCCTCGGGCTCGACCGGCAAGCCGAAGGGCACGCTCCATCGGCACGCGAGCCTCATGCACACCGCGGAACTCTTCGCGTCGCGCGTACTGGACATGCGCGACGGCGACATCGTGTATTCGGCTGCGAAGCTCTTCTTCGCATACGGTCTAGGAAACGCGCTGACGTTCCCGCTCTCCGTCGGCGCAACGAGCGTTCTCTGCGCGGGGCGACCGAACGTCCAGACGGTCGTCGACGTGCTTCGCTCGCGCGGAGCGACGATTTTTTGCGGTGTTCCGACGCTGTACACGTCGCTGCTCGCCTCGGGCGCCGTGCCGGAGCGCGGTGCGCACGCGCTGCGCATCTGCACGTCGGCCGGCGAAGCGCTGCCCCAGCATATCGGCGAAGCATGGCGCGAGCGCACCGGCGTCGACATCATCGACGGAATCGGCTCGACGGAGATGCTGCATATTTTCGTGTCGACCCGGCCGGGTGCCGTGACGTATGGCGTGACGGGCACGCCGGTGCCCGGTTATGAGACGCGACTGGTCGACGAACGCAACGACGACGTCGCTGCGGGCGACCTCGGCGAACTCCTGGTTCGCGGGCCATCGGCCTTCGTCTCTTACTGGAACGAACCCGAACGCACGGCGGCGGCGTTTGTGGGCGATTGGGTTCGTACGGGCGATAAATTCTATCAAACCCCGGCGGGCGACTACGTGCATTGCGGACGCACGGACGATATGATCAAAGCGGGCGGGATTTGGGTCTCACCCTCCGAGGTCGAGGCGACGCTCGCCGGACACGACGCCGTACTCGAGGCTGCGGTCATCGGCGTGCCCGATGAGAACGAGCTCGTCAAACCCAAAGCGTTCGTCGTTTTACAGAACGGCTATCGCGCGAATGAAGCGCTCGCGCACGAGCTGCAACGCTACGTGAAAGCTCGGCTCGCCGCCTATAAGTATCCGCGTTGGATTGCCTTCGTCGACGAACTGCCGAAGACGGCGACGGGTAAGATACAACGCCATGTTTTGCGGCGCAGCGAAGCAGCCCGCGCGGAACGGCATGTTTGACGTCGCAATCCGTTCGCACGCTGTGCGGCTGCTCGTCGACGGTAAGGATCTCGAGGTCGCGACGTTCGAACCGGCCGAGGCGCAAGGCCCGACAATCGTGCTGCTGCACGAAGGGCTCGGCTCCGTCGCGCTGTGGAAGGCCTTTCCCGCGCAGTTGGCGGAGCGCACGCGGCGCATCGTCGTCGCGTACTCGCGCTACGGACACGGTCGCTCCGACATTTTGCGCGAGAAGCGCGACGTCGACTACATGCATCGCGAAGGCGAGGTCGTCTTACCCGAACTGCTCGCGCAGCTGCACCTCGAGCGTCCCGTGCTCTTCGGACACAGCGACGGCGCCTCGATCGCGTTGATCTTCGCCGGCACGCATGCGGATGCCGTCGCCGGCCTGATCCTCGAAGCGCCGCACGTCTTCGTCGAAGACCAGTCGATCCGCGCGATCGCGGAAGCGCGCACGGCATTTCGAACAACGTCGTTACCCGAAAAACTCGCGCGCTATCACGCCGACGCCCGGCGAACGTTTTGGGGCTGGAACGACATCTGGCTCGATCCGCGCTTTCGCAACTGGAACATCGAATCGTACGCGCGACGGGTAACCTGCCCGACGCTGCTCGTGCAAGGCGCTGTCGACGAGTACGGCACCTCGGCGCAGATCGACGCGATCGCCGTCGCGGTTCCGGGCAGCGCGGCCGTCATGTTCGAAGGCTGCGGCCACGCGCCGCATCGCGATCGCACGCAAGCGACGCTCGCCGCTGCGGCCGCCTTCATCGCCGCCCTTCCCGAAACGTACTGAGGCTGAGCGCGATGCAAACACCCCAAGTGTTGCCGGACGCGTTCTACGAACCCGAGGGCGCGGCGGCGTATCGCGCCACGCCGGCGACGATGAGTCCGTGGGACCCGCGCTTGCAACATGGCGGACCACCGTGCGCACTCGCAGTCCACGCGCTCGAAGACGCCTTTCCGCGACCGGACATGCGCATCGCTCGACTCGTCGTCGATTTTCTCGGACCGATTCCACTCGACGTATTGACGGTGCAAGTCGACGTCGTGCGCTCCGGTAAGCGGATCGAGCTCGCGCGTGCCGTACTGGCGAGCGGCGGCCGTGCCGTCGTTACCGCGCAAGCCTGGCGCATCGCCGTGCGCGAACCGATCGACGTGCCGCAGGCGGTGCTTCGGCGCCAAGATGCTGAAGTGCCGCCCCCGCTTCCGGCGGCGCAGCCGGACGTGTCGTTCGCCGGCTTCGACGATTGGCCGTACGGACGCGCGATCGAATGGCGTTTCATCAGCGGTGGTTTTCGCGACGTTGGGCCGGCCGAAGTCTGGACGCGTCCACGCCTGCCGCTCGTCACGGGCATGCCGCTGCGCGCGATCGAGCGCGTCGCCCTCGTTGCCGACTCTGCGAACGGCCTAAGCCGGGAATTCGACTTCGAGCGTTACGTCTTCGTGCCGCCCTCGATCGTGATCACGCTCGATCGCTATCCGGCGGCCGACTGGACCTACATGCACGCGACCACGCATCTCGCGCCCGACGGCATCGGATTCACGACGTGCGCGCTCGGTGACGAAAACGGTCGCTTCGGAATCGCGACGCAAGCGTTGCTCGTGGAACCGCGTGGCTGAGTCGCCCGCCGGAACCCTTTGACCGTCACCGTCTCACGGCGCGCTGCGGCGCGAGTGCGCGTTCGAGTAAGTGCCAGACCTCTTCGAATGCGATGTCGTTATCGGGCGTGCCCCACTCACTTGCGTGCACGGGATGATGGAAGCGCTGCGTGGCGCTCAAGAGCGCCCTTGCGGTTCCTGTAACATCTCGGGCGACGAAGTCGCCGCGCTCGACGCCGTCGCGAACGATCAGCGCGACCTGGGCAATGAGGGCATCGACATGGGCGCTTACGACCTCACGTGCCTCGGCCGCGAGCGCGACGTACGTGGCGAAGAGCTCGGGATCGCCAAGTGCTTTGGCCGCCTTGAGTTCGCGCAGTCGATCGAACCAGCGACGCAATCGCCGCGGCGGCGCGGTGCGTTCGGCTGCGATCGCTGCAAGCGGCTCCGAAACCCGCTCGAGCCAGCGGCGCGTCACCGCGTCGCGAAGCTCCGCTTTGCTCGCGAAGTGGCGATAAACGCTGCCATGGCTAACGCCTAGGGCGCGCGCGACGTCGACGACGGTCGCCTTTTCGAGGCCGAAGCGGCGTACTGCCCCTTCGGCTGCATCGAGAATCTCGCCAGCCGTCAGCGCGACCTCGGTCACGTATGTACCGGACGTTCGCTATCGAGGAACTGCAGTTGCGCGTCGGCGTACCTGCCGCCGGCCGCACCCTCCGCTGGGACGGCGGCTTCGAGGCGTGCCGCCTCGTTCTCCGTAAATCGCACGTCGACGGCCCCCAGGGCTTCCTGTAGCCGTTCGCGTTTACGCGCGCCGACGAGCGGTACGATGTCCTCGCCGCGCGAGAGCACCCACGCGATCGCGAGTTGCGCGACGGTGATGCCTTTCTCGTCGGCGATCGTTCGCAGCCCATCGACCAGCGCGAGATTGCGATCGAGATTCTCTCCGCTAAACCGCGGCGCTTGCGCGCGGAATCCCTGATCCGCCTGGGACCGCTCTTTGCTCCAGTGTCCGCTGATGAGCCCGCGAGAGAGCACGCCGTATGCCGTGACGCCGACGCCGAGTTCACGGCATGCCGGCAGGATGTCGCGCTCGATTGCGCGCGTAACGAGTGCGTATTCGATTTGCAGGTCGCAGATCGGATGGACGGCTGCTGCCCGCCGGATGGTGTCCGAGCCCATTTCACTGAGCCCGATGTAGCGCACGTAACCCGCTTCGATCAACTCTGCAATTGCGCCGACGGTCTCCTCGATCGGTGTTGCCGGATCGAGACGGGCAGGCCGATAGATGTCGATGTAATCGACACCGAGCCGTTGCAGCGTATACGCGAGTGCCGTCTTCACGGCGTTTGGCCGCACATCGTAGCCGATCCACGCGCCGGCCGGATCGCGTTGCGCACCGAACTTGACGCTGAGCACGACGTTTTCACGCTTACGCCCGCGCAGCACCTCGCCGACAAGCAGCTCGTTGTGACCCATGCCATAAAAATCACCCGTGTCGATGAGCGTGATTCCCGCTTCGAGCGCGGCATGAAGCGTCGCGAGGCTCTCCGAGCGGTCCGCCGGCCCGTAGAAGTCGGACATGCCCATCGCCCCGAGGCCGAGCTCCGAGACGACCGGCCCAGAGGTACCAAGTTTTCGGTATTGCATGACGGTAGCTTCGCGCATCGGATGACAAATGTCAATATCTGTCAGCGTATACTTTCACGCAGTCGCGAAGTCGTCGGCCACGCGGCCGAAGATCTCGCTCATCGTCGGATGGAGATGCGGCATATCGGCGGCGTCGCGTGCCGTCGCGCCGCGGTCGATGAGTGCGATCGCTTCGCCGATGATGTCGATTGCATCGTTGCCGACGACGGCGACGCCGCGAATGCGGTCTTCGCGGGTCAGCATCTTGAGGAATCCCTCGGCTTGATCGCAGACGAGAGCTTTGCCGACGTCGCGAAAGGGATGACGGCGAACGCGGATGTCGATGCCACGTTCGTGACACGCGCGTTCCGTCAGTCCGGCGTCGCCCGCGGCGTACACGTTCGGATTCGACGAGCGCAAGTAGTCGTCGACCGCGGTGCCGCCCTGCGGCGAACGCACGATGCCGGCGACCCTCGGCACCGAGGGCCTGACGGATCGCCGCGCCGACGTCGCTGTCTTCCTTGCGCAGCAACTCATCACCGTCTTGCAACGACGTCACCGCGTGCCGAGCCGCGCGAAGTATTGCGCGAATTCGCAACCCACGGGGCCGCCACCGACGATCGCAATCGACGAGCGATCCCGTCGCGATGATGAAACGATCGGCCGCGATACGGCGGCCCTCGACCGCGATGGCGTCCGTGGCAACGAAGGTGCGCTCGCCCGCGCACGAGCGGAAAACTTTCGAGATCGGCGACTCGGTCGTCTTGGAAATGTCCGTCAACTCGTTTTTGCGCCGCAGAATTGCCGGAACGTCGACATGCACGCGGTCCGCGTCAACACCGAGCTTGGCCGCGTCTCCGACTTCGCCGAGCCGCTGCGTCGAACTGAGCAGCGTCTTCGCCGGCATGCAGCGCGCAGAATGCAGGTGCCCCCGAGCGCACCGGGACCGCTCACGAGCAACGCGCGCTTCCCGAGCTCACGGGTCGCTTCGGCGGCGGCAAAACCGGCGGTTCCCGCGCCTAAGACGCACAGATCATAACGGTCGTCCATCGCTCGTATCGTACCGCGTTTGGAACGTTGTGAACGGCCGCCACAGGGGAAGGAAATTTCACACTTTAAAACGCGGTGAGAACGCGTCGCGCGCACACGAAAGGTGCCTCCGTTGCGTCACCGAGCGGGTTATGCGTGGTGGAGATTATGCACTTTATGACCCGCTCTTCACTCGCCAAGACCCTCGCGCTCGCAACGGCCGTCACCGCCTTGAGCGCGCCACTCGTCGCGCAGGCCACGGTTCCCGGCCAAAGCCAGCTCAAGGGCACCGTCACCGCCTTCGACGGCAAGTACGGTCTGCACGTCCAGACGCCGAACGGCGACATCGATGCCGTCGCCCTGCACCGGGGAACGATCATCAATCCGACCGGGCTCACGCTACGGCCGGGCATGAAAGTCACCGTCCTCGGTAACGAAACCCAAGGCACGTTCGCGGCCAACGAAATCGATACGCCGTACCACGTCAGATACGCGCAAGCGTACGCCTATCCCAATCCGGCGTTTTGGAATCCGTTCTACGGTCCCGCATTTTACGGCGGTCCGTACCTGGGCTTCGGGTACTAACGCAACAGCCAGCGCGGCGCCGTCTCACAACGGCGGCGCGAATGCTTTCCGGCGCTGCGCGGCGACGCCGAGCGCGAGCGCGACGACGCTGAAGAGCGCCGAGATCGCGCCGGTCCACGGCGGCCCGTAGGCCGCGAGCACGGCGGTCGCGATCGTCGGCATGACGACGCCCGCGATCGCTTCGAGCGACGAACCGACGCCGAGCACGGTGCCGCGCACGCGTTCGGGCGAGGCGTCGGTGAGCAGCGTGGCGAGCGTCGCGTTCGTTACCGAGAGCGCGAACGCGAAGATGACTTGCGCTGCCACGAGGGCCAGCGTGTTGTGCAGAAACGGCACGAGTAAGAAAAACACGGCCGCCGCCGCGAAGCCGAGATTCGACGCCGCGCGCACGCCCATGCGCCGCACCAGCCGGCCGACGACGCCGAGTTGAAAAACAACGCTCATCACGCCGAATCCGGCGAAGAAATAGCTCGTCTGGGACGGACCGAAACCGCCGATTGCCCCGAGCAACAATGCGAAGACCGAGAACCAGGCATAGAGTGCGAGCGAGTACGCGAGCTTCTGCACGAGAACCGGCGACACGCGCGCGTCGCCGAGATAACGCACGATATCGCGGAACGACACGGCCGCGGGCGCTTCACCGCGTTCGGCGATATCCTCGGGTAAAAAGAAGATCGTCGCGAGCAGCGTCACGATCTGCAACGCCGCCGCGAGTAGAAACGGCATGCGGTAACCGAACTGCGCCAGGAGCAGACCGCCCGCCACGGGACCGACGACGAGTCCTGCCGAGAAGGACGCACCGACGTAGGCAAAGGCTTGCGAGCGCTGTGCCGGCTCGACGCGGTCGGCGACGTACGCCTGCGTAACGCTGATGTTGCCGCCTGCGAGTCCTTCGATGATGCGTGCGACGAACACCCAGAGCAAGGTCGGCGCGAAGGCGAGCCCTGCCCAGCCGACCGTCGCGCCGATCTGCGAGACGATCAGCACGCGCTTGCGCCCGATGCGGTCGCTCACGTTTCCCCACAGCGGTCCCGCTACGAACTGGCATAGGGCGAAGGTTGCAAACAACACGCCGACGATGACCGTCGATGCACCGAAATGTTTGACGTAGTACGGCAGAATCGGAATGAGAATGCTGAAGCCGAGAATGTCGATGAACGTGATGCCGAGGATCGGCAACAGCTTCGCGAACACTTTCGCCGGGGGCTCCGTCGCAATCGGATCGTGCATCTCGGGCATGCGTTGCCGCCACGAACGCGCCGAACCTCTGCTCGCGCGGCGCGATCGAATTTGCATGCGCTTTTCGACCGTAGCGAGAACGGGCGTGCAGATCATGCCCGCGCGCTCCTTTATCGCGATCTTCTACATCTTTCTCTGGGCATCCGCATACGTGCCGAGCAAAATCGCCTCGATCGGCAGTCCGCCGCTCTGGTTTCTCGTTGCGCGCTTCGCCGCAGCCGGCGCGTTGCTCGCGCTGCTCGCGCTCGCGCTACGGCGCCCGTTTCCACGCTCGCGGCGCGGCTGGCTCGTCGCCATGACGCTCGGGATCTTCGCCAATGCGCTGTACTTGGGACTGACGTACAGCGCGCTCGCACATCACCTTTCTTCCGGGATGGGCGCGATCGTGGCGAGCATGAATCCGCTCGTCCTCGCGCTCGTCGCGCCGCGCATGCTCGGCGAAACGCTCGGCACCCGCAAGGCGCTCGGCCTTGCGCTCGGCTTCGGCGGCGTGCTGCTCATCGTGGCCTTCCGTGCAGGCACCGGGACCGCGGCCCCGCTCGACGTGCTGCTGGCCCTGGGCGGCGTGTGCGCGAGCGTCGCATCGACCATTCTTTTCAAGCGCTTCGCTGCGGGCTTCGATTTGCTCGCACTCTCGGCCGTCCAGATGCTCGCGGCGAGTGTGATTCTCGTGCCTGCCGCGTGGCTCTTTGCGGGCGCGCCGCAGGTGCACGTCACGGCCGCACTCTTGGCATCGTTCGCGTACCTGGTGCTTGTGCTCAGTGTCGGCGCGACGATCGTGTGGTTCTGGTTGCTCGCGCACGGCGAAGCGAGTCGCGTGAGCGCGTACTATTATCTCACGCCGGCATTCGGTCTGCTTCTCTCGGCGATTTTGTTACACGAACGTATAGCGGCGCATGACCTGGCCGGGCTCGTGGCCATCGTGGCCGGCATCGTTCTGGTGCAACGCGGATGAGCGTCGCGCTCGTGACGGGTGGCTCGCGCGGGATCGGCGCCGCGAGCGTCCGCGCACTGCACGCGGCGGGCGCTGCGGTTTATTTCACGTACGTCGACGCGCGCGCGCCGGCCGAAGCGCTCGTGCGCGAACTCGGTTCCGAGCGCAGCGCGTGCGCGCGGTGCGACATCGCTTGTGCCCAAACGCTGCCGCCGCTCATCGATGCCTGTATCGAACGATATGGACGCCTCGACGTTCTCGTCAACAACGCGGCGATTTTCGCGGAGAATCCATTCGATGCCCAGTCGTATGCGGCGTGGCGCAGCGGATGGCAGCGAACCTTTGCGGTGAACCTCTTTGGCGCGGCGGACCTTGCGTGGCTGGCGCTGCGCGCGATGCGCTCGAATGCGTCGGACGCGCGCGGTGTCCGCGGCCGGATCGTGAACGTGACATCGCGCGCGGCACACCGTGGCGAGTTGACCTTCGCGGATTATGGTGCGAGCAAAGCGGCGCTGCAAAACCTCACGAAGTCGATCGCACGTTCGTGCGCCCGCGAGGGCTTCGTGGCCTTCAATGTGGCGCCGGGCTTCATCGCAACCGACATGACGACGGAGGCCCTCGCACGCGATGGCGAGCACATCGCGGCCGAGGTACCGAGCGGCCGGATCGGCACGCCCGATGAGATCGGCAGCATCGTCGCCTTTCTCGCGTCGGGTGCCGCGGACTATGCGACCGGCACCACGATCGACGTCAACGGCGCGTCGTACGTGCGGTAATGCGAGCCGGAGGGAGGCCCCTTTGCAGCGCGAAGGTTCGGCGTCGTGCCCTGGTGGCGGAATTGGTAGACGCGCTGGTTTCAGGTATCAGTCCTCGCAAGGGGGTGGGGGTTCGAGTCCCTTCCTGGGCATGAACGGCAACCGCCTCGAAACGCCGCGGCTGCTTCTGCGGAATTGGCACGACGCCGATCTCGACGCGTGGGCGGAGCTCAACGCCGATCCGCGCGTGATGGAATTTTTTCCGACGCGCTACGATCGCGAGCGCAGCGATGCGACCGCAGCGAGAATGCGCGCCGATCTCGCGGCCGACGGCTACGGCTGGTGGGCGGTCGAAGTCAAGAACGGATTGCCGTTCGCGGGCATCGTCGCCTTACAAGAGGTTCCTTTCGAAGCGACGTTTACGCCGGCGCTCGAGATCGGGTGGCGCTTCCGCTCCGATGCGTGGGGGCATGGTTACGCGACCGAGGGCGCGCGCGCCGCGCTCGCATTCGCATTCGAACGGCTGGAACGCACGGAAGTGGTCGCGATAACGGCGCTGCTTAACCTTCGCTCGCAGCGGGTGATGGAGCGGCTCGGCATGACGCGCGACGCGGGTGACGACTTCGAGCATCCCTGGATCGAAGCGGGCCATCGGCTCCGGCAACACGTGCTCTATCGCATAACGCGCGAGCGTTACGCAAGGCTGATGGCGAGCACCGCAGCGCCGTGATCGGCAACCGGTCCCGACCCTTTGGGCAGGCGTGTTTCCTCGCGTACTTTAAAATGGAGACGTGTTGAAGTGGGAGCCCGCAGCGTGCCGCAGACGATCGTGAATGTGACCCTGCCCGAGATGGGCGAATCGGTCACCGAGGGCTCGATCGTGGAGTGGCGCGTCAAGCCGGGAAGCTGGATCGACGCGGGTGCGACTCTTGTCGACGTGACGACCGATAAAGTCGACGTCGAAGTGCCCGCGCCGGCCTCGGGGATCGTGACGACGCTGGCCGCGGATGAAGGAGCGACCATTGCCGTCGGCGCGCTACTTGCCGAAATCGATACGGCGGCCGCAAAACCCGAGGGTAGCACCGCAACCTCGATCGCGCCGGCAACCGAAGGTCCGTACAGCTCGCCCGGCAGCGCGGACTCCGCCGGCGCGCCGCGGAGCGCCGATAACGGCCATCGCAACGGCGCCCGTCTCGGCGGCGTCGCATCGCACCGTGCGCAACGGCTCGCGGAACGGTCGCACCTCGACCTCGCCACGGTCGCAGGCACCGGGCCCGGCGGCATGATCCTCATCGAAGACGTGCTCAAGGCCGCGACCGCGTGGCCCGACCACGCCGCCGGCGGTGCGACGCCGAATGCGAACGGTGCGCTCCCTCCCGCGCCGGTCGCGACGCCGCCGCTCCACCACGAAGCGAAGCAGACGCCGATCAAAGGTCCGGCGGCAGCGCTGGTCGGCGCAATGGAGCAGTCGCTGACCATCCCGACGGCGACGAGCTTTCGGACCCTCGCCGTCGGCACGCTCGAAACCAAGCGCGCGGAGCTCAACGCTGCGCTGCGGAGCGCCGCACGCAATGAGAAGATTTCGTTCACGCACCTGATCGCCTTCGCGCTCGTGCGGGCTGCGAGCGACATGCCCGCAATCGCCACGAGCTTCCGCCGCGACGGCACGCTGCCGAGCCGCGTCGAAAGCGGAATCCATCTCGGGATCGCCGTCGATACCGAGCGCAAGGACGGCTCGCGCTTTCTCGTCGTGCCCGTCATCAAGAATGCGCCAAGCCTGGAATTTTTCGCGTTCCGCACCGCGTACGAAGAGCTCATCGCGAAAGCGCGCGCAGGTAAACTCGGCGCAGACGAGCTCTCCGGTGCAACGTTCACGCTGACCAACCCGGGGGGCATCGGCACGATCGCGTCGGTGCCGCGCCTGACCGCCGGGCAAGGCGCGATCGTCGCGGCGGGTGCGATCGCATATCCGCCCGGCTTCGCGCGTGCAAATGATTCGGCGCTAAAGCAACTCGGCGTCGAGAAGATCATGACGCTGACGAGCACGTACGATCACCGCGTCATCCAAGGCGCGCAATCGGGCGAATTTCTCAAACGCGTGGACGAGCGCTTGGCCGGCCGGCACGGCTTCTACGAGGCCGTCTTCGCGAGCCTCGGAATTGCGGGCGCCAAGAGCGCGAACCCGAGCGGCTCGAATGCGCTCGCGACGAGCGCGGCCCCGGACCGCTCCGCGCAGCGCTCGGCCACGCCCGCAGCGGCCGTGATGGAAGCGCCGGCGACGCCGCCGCGTGAATTCGAAGCGTATTCCGACGAGTTGCTGCGCGCCGTCGCAGCCGGCATGGCGATCCTCTCGTCGTACCGGCGTCACGGTCACCTGGCAGCGAATCTCGATCCGCTGGGCACGCAGCCGCCAGGCGACCCGGCGCTGGACTGGCACAACTACGCGCTCACGCCGTCGATCATGTCGGCGGTTCCGGCGAGCCTGCTGCGCACGAAGTTGCGCGGCGATACGCTCGCGGACATCGTCAACGAGCTGCGGCATACGTATAGCTCGACGATCGCCTACGAAGTCGAGCACATCGCCAACATCGAACAGCGCGAATGGCTGCGCGACTATATCGAATCGGGCGCGCACTTCGTGCAACTGGCACCCGAGCGAGCGCGCAGCGTCCTCGCGCGCTTGACGAAGGTCGAGACCTTCGAGCGCTATCTGCGCAAGACGTACATCGGCCAGAAGACGTTCTCGATCGAAGGCCTCGAGGCGATGGTGCCGATGCTCGAGGAGATCATCACGCTGCTCGCCGTCGACCGGGTCGAGACCGCGGTGCTCGGCATGGCGCATCGCGGCCGGCTCGCGACGATCACGCACGTCGTCAATCGTCCCTACGAAGAAATCCTCGCGGAGTTCGAAGCGGCGGAGATCCGCGGTGACGACGAGGGTGCGAGCGACGTGACGGGCGACGTGAAGTACCACCATGGCGCGGCGGGTACGTACAAGACGCCTGCCGGCGACGTCGCGGTGGTGCTCGCCAATAACCCGAGCCATCTCGAAGCGGTCGACGGCGTCGTGGAAGGCCGCACGCGCGCGCTGCAGACCAATCACAACACGCCGACCGCAACGCTCGAGACGGGCCGCGCCGCGCCGATCCTCATCCACGGGGACGCCGCCTTTTCGGCGCAAGGCGTCGTCGCGGAAGTCCTCAACCTGCAGGCGCTCGAAGGCTACGCGACCGGCGGCACGATCCACCTCATTTCCAATAACCAGGTCGGCTTCACGACCGATCCGCGCGACGCGCGCTCCACGCGCTACGCCTCCGATCTCGCCAAGGGCTTCGACGTGCCGATCGTGCACGTCAATGCCGACGACGTCGATGCGTGCATCGCCGCGGTCCATCTCGCGATCGATTTCCGCCGCCGTTTCGGTCACGACGTCATCATCGATCTTATCGGCTACCGTCGCTTCGGACACAACGAGACCGACGAGCCGGCCTACACGCAGCCCGACATGTACGAACGGATCAAGTCCCATCCGACCGTGCGCGAGCTCTACGCCCAAAAACTGATCGCGCAAGGCATCATGTCGGCGGACGACATCAACGCGATGCTCGCCGATGCGACCGGCCGCCTGACGGCCGCCCATCAGAAGATCAAGAGCGGCGACTGGAGCGGACACGTGGGCCCGCTGCCCGCGAAGGGCGAAGGCAAACTCGCGCAGCTCGAAACCAAGATCGAGCGGACGCGGCTGCTCGCGTGGAATGATGAGCTCGTCGTGGTCCCGCAGAACTTCACCGTGCATCCCAAACTCGGGCGGCAGCTCGAACGGCGCAAGGCCGCGTTCGCCAGCGATGGCGAGTTCGACTGGGGCCTGGGCGAAGAGCTCGCATTCGCGTCGCTGCTCGCCGAAGGCACACCGATCCGCCTCACGGGACAAGACACGGTGCGCGGTACGTTCTCACATCGGCACCTCGTCTTCCACGACGCGAAGACGAACGCGACCTACGCGCCGATCCAGCATCTCTCCGATGCCACGGCCAGCATGGAAGCCTATAACTCGCCGCTCTCGGAGTACGCGTGTCTGGGCTTCGAGTATGGCTACGCGGTCGAGCAGCCCGATGCGCTCGTGTTGTGGGAAGCGCAGTTCGGCGACTTCAACAACGGTGCGCAGATCATCATCGATCAGTTCATCGCTGCCGGTCACGCGAAGTGGGGCGAAACGTCGCGGCTCGTGCTCTTGTTGCCGCACGGCTATGAAGGCGCGGGTCCCGAACATTCCAGTGCGCGCGTCGAACGCTTCTTGCAGCTTTCGGCCGAGGGAAACGTTCAGGTCGCGAACTGCTCGACGCCGTCGCAGTACTTCCATTTGCTGCGCTTGCAGGCGCGTCAGCCGCGCGCACTCCCGCTCGTGATCTTCACGCCCAAAAGCTTGCTGCGCCTGCGGGCCGCGGCCGGAAACATCACGGAGTTGGTGAGCGGCAAGTTCGAGCCGGTGCTCGACGATCCGCGGTACGCGCAGAACCGCGGCGCGGTCGAACGCGTACTGCTCTGCTCGGGTAAAATCTACTACGATCTCACGGGTCATGCAAATTACGCGGCGATGCAGAAGACGGCAATCGTACGCGTCGAGTTGCTCTCGCCGTTACCGACGAAGCAGATCCTCGACACGCTCGAAGGTTATCCCAATCTCGAGAAGATCGTGTGGGTTCAGGAAGAGCCCAAGAACATGGGTGCGCGTGCGCACGTGCGGCGCCGCATCGTCGAGCGGCTCCCGCACGGCATCACCGACGTCTCGTACGTCGGTCGGCCCTACCGCGCGAGTCCCTCGGAAGGGTACGGCGGCGCGCACGCTTCGGAGCAGGAGCGCATCGTGCGCGAGGCGCTCGCGGAAAAGTAGCGGCGCGGCTTTGCGGAACTGGCGACGTAACGCGCGTTACGCCGTGTGCTGCAGTGTAACTTGGGAGAAATCCACTTCCCGAACGAGGGTTTGCCCGTCGTAGCCCAGGACGCGTACGGGAAGATGCGTCGTCGTCGAAAGGGCGACGACCTCGCGGGTGTAGCCGGCGTCGCGTGCGCCAACGGCGGGAATCAACGTTAGCGGTTGCGTCGCGACGCCGCCGGCCGTTGCGATGGTGCCGGGTCGCAACGTTCCCGCAATGGACTGCGCATGCGCGAGGATTGCACCGAACCCCAATTGGTCGACGGACGACCCGCGGATGGTGGTGACGGAGGGGTCGTGTAATGAAAATTTCTTTTTGATGATGCTCAGGAGACCAGACCCGCGACTGGCAACGACGGTGGTTCCACCGTCCCACTTCAGCGTATCGCCGGCGCTCGTCCCGGAAACGACGTGCAGCGTCGCCTGAGACGGCTTACTGAAGGTATATGTGTAGACGGCCCTTTGCACTTTTGAGCCCTCCTTCTCGAAGAGCGTAATCCTTGCAGTATACCCTTGCACACCGCTCCACGCGCGTTCGAACTGACCCAGTGTCGACGACCGGGTCGGCGTTGCCAGATACGTGGTCGCGGCCGCGGCACCCGAGCCGGAAAGGGCAAGGGCCGGTAGCAGCGCCAGCATGATAACGCAGAATGCCCGCAGCGGTAGAATTCCGCGGGATGGCACGATCATAAACTGCATGCAGCTGCTTTACCCGGCGCGCGGGACCGTCGCCTCAAGGAAGTCCGCCGATGACGGCCGGGTCGGCGCCGCTACGGGAAGTGTGCGCGCGACGGCGCGTTCAGCCGGTCGCCGCGGGTGCTGTCTTCGCCGCTTCGCGCAACTCGCGCCGCAAGATCTTGCCCGTGACCGTCTTGGGCAACTCGTCGACGACCTCGACGGTGCGCGGATATTTATATGCCGCCATACGTTCCTTACAGAACTCCACGATTGCGTCGGGTGTTGCGCTCTGTCCGGGCTTGAAGCTGATCACCGCCTTGACGCTCTCGCCGCGATACGTATCGGGCACACCGATCACGGCCGCCTCGCGGACCGCGGGATGCGTGTACAACACGTCCTCTACTTCGCGCGGCCACACTTTGTAACCGGCGCAGTTGATCATGTCTTTCTTGCGGTCGACGAGGTAGAACCAGCCGTCGGCATCCATGAATCCGACATCGCCCGTGAGCAGACGACGGTCCGGAAACGAACGCGCCGTCTCTTCGGCTTTGCCCCAGTAGCCCGCGACGACTTGCGGCCCGCGCACGGCGATCTCGCCGACTTCCCCCGGCGCGACGGGCTTGCCGTCGTCGCCGACGATGTAGATGCTCGTATCGTAGATCGGAACGCCGATCGAAAGCGAGCCGCTCGCTTCGTCGACCGGCGCCTTCGCGCCGAGGGGCTGAAACGTCGCGGGTGAGGTCGTCTCGGTGAGGCCGTACGCGTTGTGAATCGTATGGCCGAATTTCGCCGTGAACTGCTCGACAACGCTCGGCGGAATCGGCGCGCCGCCGGAGTAGATTTTTTCGAGCGTTGCCAGGTCTTCGCGCGTCGCGTTCGGTGCATTCATCAGCGCGATGAAGACCGTGATCGATCCGATCGTGAATTCGGCACGATGCTCGCGGATCGCTTCGAGCGCGACCGCTGGATCGAACCGGTAGTGCAAGATGAGCGGCGACCCCGTCAAGATCGCAAGCGCGATGTGCCCTTCGAGGCCCGTAATGTGAAAGAGCGGCGCGACACCGTAGATCGGCGCGCCGTCGCGCACGCCGATCCAGTCGCGATACGCCTGCGCGATGAAGGTCACGTTGCCGTGCGTGTTCATCGCGCCCTTCGGAGCGCCGGTCGTGCCGGAGGTGTAGACGAGCAGCGCCGTGTCGCCGGCCTCGTAGCGAACGGGCGGCGGCTTTTGGCCGCGGTGCGCGCGCACGAGCTCGGAGAATTCATGCGCGCCGGCGAGCGTTTCGACGGCCGCTGCCGGTAAGACGCGCGCGTCGTTGCGCGTTTGGAAGTCGCGTTCGTCGGTGACGACCGCCATCACGTTGCCGAGTGCCGGCAGCACGTCCGCGGCGATGTCGCGATAGAGGTAGCGGTGCAGGACGAGCGCCTTGGCACCCGAGTCTTCGAGGATCGCTGTGAGCTCGCGCGCGCGATTCATCGGATTGATCGGTACCGCGATGCCACCTGCCTTCCACGCCGCGATCTCCGCGATGACGAAGTGCGGCGTGTTCTGCAAATACAATCCCAGGCGGTCGCCCGCCGTGAAGCCGTTGGCGAGCAGTGCCGACGCGAGTGCGTCGCTCTGCGCGTCGACTTCGGCATACGAGAGCGATCCGTCGAAATACACCAGCGCCGGACGGTCCGCCGCGCGCTCGACCGTCGCGCGAAACATGGCGAGCGCATCGGTGTACTCGGGCAGCAACGCGGATGATCCGGTGTCGCGGTAGCGCCCTAGCCACGGGCGCGCATCGTACGCGTTCGACGCGTTCATTTTACGGCGATGGGATTGACGGGAGCGCCCGTCCCACCGACGACTTTGAGGGGTGCCGCGGCGTAGAGGAACGTCCACTGACCATCTTTCGTGCAGTCGTCTGCGAGCGGATCGAGCTGCGCGATCTCGGTGAAGGTCACGCCGAGGTTGCGCATGAGCGCGTTATGGAGCGGTAAGACGACGCCCGATTCGGGATCCGCCGTCACTTCGTTTGCGATCGTGTCCGTGACGAGATTCGGGATTTCCATGTCCGCGAACCACTGCACGAGTTCGGGACTATACGTCAAGCCCGGCTCGATGAAATTCTTATAAAATTCGACGCGGTCGCGATCGTAGAACGAACCGATCCATCCCGTGCGTAGGACGAGGATGTCGCGCTTCTCGATCTTCGCGCCTTGTTTGTCGGCGGCCGCGAGCACGTCTTCGTGCGTAAAGGTTTCACCGGGGTCGAGCACCGCTTTGCCGCGATAGCGTGCCATGTCGACCAAGATGCCGCGGCCGACGATGCCGCGCTCAGCGAGCGGCAAGACGCTCGCCTTCCCCATGCCGCCGATCGTGGTCTTTGCGTCGTAGCCGTTGTAGAGCGTGTCTTCGCACCAGACGTGGCCGAGTGCGTCGTACTGCGTCGAGCCTTGCAGATACATGATCATCATATCGTCGGCGTATTCGGCCTTACCGGGGAAGACGGGACCTTTACCGCCCAGGAAATAGCCTTTGTCCATCACGTTCATGCGCTGCGCGCCGGTGCGCCCGGGCCAAACCGGGTCGCCCTTCGGATGTCCCATCTGCACTTGCAACGTAAACGTTTTTCCTTGCTTGACGGCACGTATGCCGCGCAGCACTTCGTCGTTCGTGAGATAGTTGAGCCCGCCGACCTCATCCTCGGGGCCCCACTTACCCCAGTTCTTGGGATCGTTCTTGAGCAGCTCGCCCGCGCTTGGAACCTGCTTGGTCGCCATCTAAACGCCCTCCGGTCGACTACGTGCTGAAGTAGACTCACGCTTCCCGAGAAGCGGACGATTCACTCCCGCAGTGTGGGTTATGCGAGGTGAAATCGCACCGCGGGAAATTCACAGATAGATGAGATCATCGAGTGTCGCGATGACTGAACGCGCTTGAGCTAATGGCACTGCTCGCTCGTTCCCGCCGGTCGGACGTTGCCGTGGAGCGCCGGAAGGGCCGCACGTATGCGAAGAGGCAGATTCCTCGCTCGTCGTTACGGCCGCCGACGGAAGCGGTTCAATCGCACCCCGACGGCACGTTTTCCGAGGAAGAGGTTCGCTAAGGTGATCTGCTGTCAGGGTTATGATTTCATCGAGGGCGGCGATACAACGTTCGAAATCGATGCTACCCGTATTAAATACGGTAGCGGTGCGCTTCGCGAGGTCGGCGGCGATGCAAAGGATCTCGGCGTGACGCGCGTCGCGCTCGTGACCGATGCGGTTCTTGCCAAATCGTCCTTCGTGCAGACCGTGATCGATTCGCTGCGCGCCGCCGGAGTCGACGTTGCGGTGTACGATGAAGCCAAGGTCGAGCCGACCGATAAATCATTCGAAGCGGCGACTGCATTTGCGATCGATGGAAAGTTCGACGGCTTCGTCTCGGTTGGCGGCGGCTCGTCGATCGATACGGCGAAGGCGGCGAACCTCTACAGCACCTATCCCGACACGTTCGACGCCTACGTCAATGCGCCGATAGGTCGTGCGAAGCCGATTCCGGGTCCGCTGCGGCCGCACATTGCGTGTCCGACGACGTCGGGAACCGGCGCCGAAGTAACCGGTATCGCAATCTTCGACTATCTCGCGCATCACGCCAAGACTGGCATCGCTTCCAAGCGCATCAAACCGACGCTCGGTGTCATCGATCCCGACGTGACGCTGAGCCTCCCGAAAACCGTCGTCGCGTGCACCGGCTTCGACGTCCTTTCGCACGCACTCGAAAGTTACACAGCGCGGCCGTACACGCACCGCGAGCGCCCGGCCTCACCGAGCGCGCGCCCGGGTTCGCAGGGCGCGAACCCGTTCTCCGACATCGCCTGCATGGAAGCAATGCGCATTCTGGGCGCACACATCGTCCGCGCGGTCGACGACGCGAACGATAGCGAAGCGCGCGAACGCATGATGTTCGCCGCGATGCTGGCAGGCATTGGCTTCGGGAACGCGGGCGTCCACGTGCCGCACGCGATGTCGTATGCGGTCGCCGGTCTGGTGCGCGAGTACCGCGCACCGCAGTACCCGGCGCACGAGGCGATCGTGCCGCACGGGATGGCCGTCATCGTCAATGCGCCGGCATCGGTGCGTTTCGCAGCGAACGCGAATCCCGAGCGCCATCTGCACGCAGCGAAGCTGCTCGGCGCGGACATCGACGATGCCGGTAACGACGACGCAGGCGAAGTTCTGGCAAAGCGCATCGAAGAGTTGATGCGCGCGACCGCAATGCCCAACGGCATCGGCGGCGTCGGCTTCACGCGCGCCGACATTCCCGCCCTGCGCGACAGTGCGACGCCACAAACGCGTCTGCTCGCAAACGCACCGAGGCCGATCGACGGTGCCGAGCTCGAAAAGCTGTTCGCGGGTGCGCTGCAATATTGGTGAGATTATAGAAACGTCGAAGGCACCTGACGACGCCGCACGCAAGGACTCGTAGCGGCTCGCGGTCGACGCCGAGATACCGCTCCGGCTCGGATGTTCCGTGGAGTTCGAGTGCGCCGCCGCCGATGAGCACATACCGGACATGGTGCTGGCCGAGCGCATCGATGACGGTCGATATCGGACCCATCGCGGACTATTCGGGAATCTTGCCAAGCGGTCGCGGCTTTTACCCCACGCTGGTCGATGGCCGCGGCGACGTGCTCGTCGAACTTTTGCAGCCGCTCGGCCATCGACAGCTCGAACATATTGCGGTACGTCAGCGATAAATCGATACCGAACTCGATCGCGCGTCGCGCCGCGCTGCCGGCCGGTGGGTTTTGGAGATATGCCCGCAGCCGGTCGTTCACCCTAACCGCCGATCTCCGCGAGGATGAACGCGTAGTTGAGCGCGGTTTCGCGCAGGTAGTCGTAGCGGCCCGACGCGCCGCCGTGACCGGCACCGAAGTTCGTAATCAGCAAGAGCGGCGCAGCGCTCGTCGCGAGCGTGCGCAGCTTGGCGACGAGCTTGGCACCTTCCCAGTAGGGTACTTGGCTGTCGTTCACCGAGACTTTGACGAGCAGGGCTGGGTATGCTTGCCGCCCGATGTTGTCGTACGGCGAGTAACGCAGCATGTACGCGAAGTCCCGCTCGGCGTTCGGATCGCCCCACTCCAGGTACTCGCTCGTCGTCAACGGCAGCGAGGCGTCGAGCATGGTATTGACCACGTCGACGAACGGTACTTGCGCGACCGCGGCGCGAAAGAGTTCCGGACGCATGTTGATGACGGCGCCGACGAGCAAGCCGCCCGCACTGCCGCCTTGGATTGCAAGGCGCGACGCGGATGTGTAGCGCTCGGCAATCAAGAAATCCGCGCAGTCGATGAAGTCCTCGAACGTCGTGAGTTTCGCCTGTAAATGCCCGGCCGTCCGCCAACGCTCGCCGAGTTCGCCACCGCCGCGAATGTGCGCGATTGCGAAGACGACGCCGCGGTCGAGCAGCGCGAGCCGCGACGCGGAGAACGTCGGATCGATCGAGATCCCATACGAACCGTACGCGTAGAGCAGGAGCGGCGAAGTACCGTCGCGCGGAACATCGCGGCGGTAGACGAGCGAAATCGGAACGTGCGTGCCATCGCGGGCGGTCGCGAGGCGAAGCTCGGTCGCGTACGCCTGTGGTTCGTAGTGCGGCACTTCCGTCGCCTTGAGCAACGTACGATCGCCTGTTGCGAGATCGAGTTCGTACACCGCATTCGGCGTGATGAGCGACGTGTAGGCGAACCGGTATGTATCCGTGTGAAATTCGGGATTGGGTTGGTCGCCGACCGCGTGGACGCGGTCGGCCAGTTCGACCGGACGCAGCGCATGCGTTTCGAGGTCGAGAATCTCGAGATTCTCGAAGCCGCCGCTGCGTCCGCGCGCGACCGCGTGGCGTTCGAAGACGTCGAGCCGGTCGATGTGCACGCCCGGGCGCTCCGGCACGATCTCGCGCCAGTTCGCTTCCTGCGGCGCCTCCTCGGGCGCGATGACGATGCGAAAGTCTTCCGCGTCGCGGTTGGTAACGATATAGAACCGGTCGCCATGATGTTCGACGCTGTAGCGGTGGCCCACGCTGCGCCCTGCGATGATGAACGGAGCCTCGAGTGGCCGATCCGCGGGCACGGCCTGCCACTCCGTCGTTGCTTTACTATAGGAGGCTACGAAAACGAAGCGCCCGTCGGTCGTGCGCTGCGTGCCGATGTCGTAGAGTTCGTCCGGCTCCTCGTAAAGCAGCGTCGATTCCGACGAACCCAGCGCATGCCGCCAGAATTTATCGTGGCGCTTGCTGACGGCGTCCTCGGTCGTGTAGAACAGCGTCGCGTTATCGCTCGCCCAAGCGACGGAGGTAACCCGTTCGATCGACTCGCCGAGATCGTCGCCCGAGCGCAGGTCCTTGACGTGCAGCGTGTACTGCCGGTACCCCGTCGTATCGAGCGTATACGCGAGCAGATTGCCGTCGTCGCTGACTTCGTATGCGCCGAGCCCAAGGAACGCGAACCCTTCCGCCAGCACGTTGAGATCGAGCGTAATCTGCTCGGCTGCCTCCGGCGAGTCGAGTTTACGCGCGAAAATCGGATACTGCTTCCCTTCCTCCGTGCGCGAATAGTACCAGAAGGCGCCGAGCCGGTACGGAACGCTCAGATCCGTCTGCTTGATGTGCGAAAGAGTCTCGTCGTACAGCGCTTGCTGGAGCGCTCGCGTCGGGGCCATGACGGCATCGGCATACGCGTTCTCGGCTTCCAGATACGCGTTCACCTCGGGATTCGCGCGGTCTCGAAGCCAGAAGTAATCGTCCTCGCGCCGGCGCGCGTGAACCGTCGACGGATGCGGTTCCCGCTTCGCGACGGGTGGCTGGGCGGCGTTGCGGTCGAGCTCGGGAAGGTCGCGCGTCATGGGAACGGCACGTAGAGCGCGGCGTCGCGGCGTTCCACCATGGTTTGCAAGCCGTTCTTGCCGTGCTCGAGAAAATGCGGCGTTGCCCGATGCGCATCGAGCGCAGCTTCGTCATCGTACCGCTCGTAGAACAGGAACGTACGCGGTTCGTCCTGCGAACGATTGACGTCGTAGGTGCGGCAGCCCGGCTCCTGACGCGATGCTGCGATCAGCGCGCGCACGTGCGCAACGATCTCCGCATCACGCCCAGCGACGAACGTATAAACGACGGCCAAGGTCAGCATGCTGCATCTTCCGACGCCCATGACGCAAAGTCATCGCCAAACGCCACGCGGCTTGCCGCGAAGCGGCAAACGCCAAGGATTCGCTGCAGCCCGTCTAACATGGCCTGCGAGAGCAGGACGATACTGCAGCGAATACTGCTGATATCTTGAGGAGGTCAGGGTAACCTGGCCGTCCGACCTCTGGGGACGCCGAGAGTCGGATGGTGGTCGGAACACGCCGTTAGCTGCTATGAGTGCTCGCAACTCGTCGCTTAGACTCGGCAG